>ERZ780141.14-NODE-14-length-124402-cov-25.443163_pt1 | contig 124402 bp, 100 predicted proteins | sample MGYA00433080_ERZ780141 | MGnify/ENA primary metagenome ERZ780141 (study PRJEB29588, sample SAMEA2154047) | human gut metagenome | biome: human gut; feature: human-associated habitat; material: faeces | place: Denmark | collected 2008/2010 ... | reverse complement strand
AATCGGTCTATAGAGGCCTTGACAAATAGAACGAAGTAGTCTATAATGTTAAAATGCTTATAATAGCGTTTTGTGCTTAAATTTTTGCAAAAATAAATACACAAGGGGTGACTTTAATGAGTTACAAAAACGTAAACTATGGAAAGAAGTCTGTAAGAAGAAACTACTCAAAGGTGCGTACTGATGTTGCACTTCCAAATTTGATTGAAATTCAAACAAAGTCTTTTGATTGGTTCGTTACAGAAGGATTAAAGGAATTATTTAGGGATGTATCCCCAATTAAATCCTATGACGGAAATAATCTTGAAATCTACTTTGGAGATTTCCGTTTTGAGGACCCAAAATTTGATGTCGTAGATTGCAAGCTACGTGATATCAATTATTCACGTCCTTTAAAGGTTAAAGTTCGTTTAAATAATAACGTAACTGGTGAACAAAAGGAAAAGGAGCTATTTATGGGAGACGTTCCATATATGACTCCAGTAGGAACATTCATCATCAATGGTGCTGAGCGTGTTGTTATTTCTCAAATTGTTCGTTCAGCTGGTGTTTATTATGCTAACGAAATTGATAAGAAAAGTGGACAGGTTAAGTATACAGGTCAGGTAATCCCAACACGTGGTGCTTGGATTGAATATGAAACTGGTTCAAGGGACGTTTGGTATGGTAAGTTAGACCGTTCTAAGAAGATTCCTATTACAACACTTTTACGTGCATTTGGTTTATCTTCTAATGAACAAATTACCGCTTTATATGGTGAATCTCCATATATGACTGCCACATTTGAGAAGGATACTTCAACAAATAGTGAAGATGCTGCGGTTGAAGTTTATGCTAAGCTTCGTCAAGGTGAAAAAGTTCCAGTAGATGGTGCTCGTTCATTTATTGCTTCACGCTTATTTGAAGATCGCCGCTATGATCTTCAAAAGGTTGGTCGTTATAAGTATAATCTTAAGCTTGATGTTCTTGATCGTGCTAAGGGTCATGTTCTTAATAATGATATTATTGCTAATGATGATATTTTTGATGATGTAACAGGTGAACTTGCTTTTGCAAATGGTGATGTTATCGCTCCTAAGGGTGCTGTAATCGAGGGTGAGGTTCTTGAAAACCTTAAAAAGGGTCGTCAAGCCTTCCGCCAGATTGTTGATCTTGGTGGCGTTTTAGGTCAAGAAAATCCTGAATGTGAAATTCTTGAATGTCTTGTTACTATCGGAGATACAACTAAGCTTGTTAAGATGATTGGTAATGACCAAAGAGAAGAATCTTTACATATCACATTATCTGACATTTTAGCTGCTACAAGTTATTATTTTAATCTATATGATGGTGTAGGTTCTCTTGATGATATTGACCATCTAGGAAATCGTCGTCTACGTTTAATTGGTGAACTTTTAAAGAACCAATTCCGCATTGGCTTCGCTCATCTTGAAAAGAATATTGTTGAGCGTATGTCAACTGTTGATATTCATGAGGCTACTCCAGAAAATTTAATTAATGTTAAACCACTATCTTCTGCACTAAAGGAATTCTTTGGTTCATCACAGTTATCACAGTTTATGGATCAAATTAATCCTCTTGCCGAAATTACTCAAAAACGTCGTGTATCTGCATTAGGTACTGGTGGTATTGCCCGTGATCGTGCCGGTGTAGAGGTTCGTGACGTTCACAATTCACATTATGGTAGAATGTGTCCTATCGAGACACCAGAAGGTCCATCTTGTGGTCTTATTACATCTCTTGCAACATATGCACGTGTGAATGACTTTGGTTTCATTGAAACTCCATATTTAGTTGCTAAAGTTGATGAAAATGGTAAGAAGTATATTTCTGAGGATATTGAATATCTATCAGCTGATAGAGAAAATGGTGTTGTAATTGCATCTGCTTCAACTAAGCTTGATAGTGAGGGACATATCATTGAAGAAAAGGTTATTGGTCGTCGTGATGGTGAAACAGAAATCGTTTCTCCAGATTCAGTTGACTATATGGACGTTTCTCCAAAACAAGTAGTATCTGTTGCTGCTTCATGTATTCCATTCCTTGAGCACGACGATGCGACTCGTGCACTAATGGGTGCTAACATGCAACGTCAAGCTGTTCCAATTATTGCTCCTGAGGCTCCAATTGTAGGTACAGGTATGGAGTACTTTGCAGCTAAGGATTCTGGTTCTGCTTGTGTAGCTACTATGGGTGGTATCGTTGAATATGTAGATGCAAAGAAGATTGTTGTTCGTGAAGATGATGGAAATCTTCATACATATAAGATGTATCAATTCTTACGTTCAAACTCATCTACAACAATTTGGCAACGTCCAATTGTTAAACCAGGTGAAAGAATTGATCGTGGCGATGTAATTGCTGATGGTCAGTCAATGCAAAATGGTGAATTAGCACTAGGACGTAATGTTCGTGTTGGTTTCATGACCTGGGAAGGATATAACTACGAGGACGCCGTTATTATGAACGAGCAGCTTGTAATTAATGATATTTATACTTCTGTACATATTGAAGAGTATACAATTGAATCTCGTGATACAAAGCTTGGAAAGGAAGAAATTACTCGTGATATTCCAGGTGTTGGTGAAGAGATGACTAAGTATCTTGATGAAAATGGTATAATTATACCTGGTACTGAAGTTAAAGAAGGAGATATTCTTGTTGGTAAGATTACTCCTAAGGGCCAAACTGACCCAACACCAGAGGAAAGATTATTACTTGCTATTTTCGGAGATAAGTCTCGTGATAGCCGTGATACATCATTAAAGGTTCCTCATGGTGGTTCTGGTGTTGTTCAATCTGTTCAACACTTCTCTAAGAAAAATGGTGATGACCTTAATCCAGGCGTAAATGATGTTGTACGTGTATACATTATTCAAAAGCGTAAGATTGGTGTCGGAGATAAGATGTCAGGACGTCACGGAAATAAGGGTGTTATTTCTAATGTTCTTCCACAGGAGGATATGCCATATTCTTCAGATGGTCGTCCACTAGATATTGTTCTTAACCCACAAGGTGTACCTTCTCGTATGAACATTGGACAGGTACTAGAACTACACTTAGGATTAGCTGCTAAGAAGCTTGGTGTTAAGATTGCAACTCCAGTATTTGATGGTCTTTCTTACGAAGACCTAATGGATATTATGAAGGAAGCAGATGTTCCAACTGATGGAAAAATCACCCTTTATGATGGACGTACTGGTGAACCATTTGAAAATAAGGTTAACGTTGGTATTATGTACTTTATCAAGCTAGACCACATGGTTGATGATAAACTACATGCTCGTTCAGTTGGACCTTATACTTTAGTTACACAACAACCAATGGGTGGTAAAGCTCAAAATGGTGGTCAACGTTTCGGAGAAATGGAAGTATGGGCACTAGAAGCCTATGGTGCTGCTCATACACTTCAAGAAATGCTTACTGTTAAATCAGATGACCTTGTTGGACGTAACAATGTCTTCCACGCAATTGTTGATGGAAGGCCTATCCCAGATGCAAGTATTCCAGAATCATTCAGAGTACTTGGCCGTGAGCTTCAAGCTTTAGGTATTCATGTTGAATTAATTTCTGAGGATGGAACAAATGAAATTAATAAATCAATCGTTGATGAAAATGATGATGACTATATTAGTAAATTCGGTATGTAAGGAGGGGCCAATTTTATGAGCAACAAATATAAATACATGCGTATTCGCCTTGCATCTCCAGAGGAAATCCTTTCTTGGAGTCATGGAGAAGTAAAGACTCATGAAACAATTAATTATCGTACACTTAAACCAGAGCCAGGTGGACTTTTCTGTGAAAAGATCTTCGGACCTACTAAGGATTATCAATGTGCTTGTGGCAAATCTAAGCGTAATGATGTTAAGGGTAAGGTTTGTGAAAAGTGTGGAGTAGAAATTACTTCATCTAAGGTACGTCGTGAGCGTATGGGTCACATTCGTCTTGCTAGCCCTGTAGTTCATACATGGTTTCTAAGAAACAGCCCTTCACGTCTTGCTATTTTACTAGATTTAAAGGCAAAGGATCTTGAAGAGGTTGTTTACCTTGCTTCTTATATTGTAATTAATCCTGGTAAAGTACCTGGACTTACAAAAAAGCAAATTCTTACTGAAGGAGAATATTCAGATTTTACTGAAAGATATCCTAAGCAATTTGAAGCTTTAACAGGTGCTGAGGCTGTTAAGAAGTTATTACAAGAGATTGATCTTAATAAAGAGGTTGAATCTTTACGTAAGAAGCTTAAGACTTCATCTAAGCAAAAACGTGATCGTGTTATTAAGCGTCTAGAAGTCGTAGAATCATTTAATAATTCAGATAATAAGCCAGAATGGATGGTACTTGATGTTCTTCCTGTTATTCCACCTGATTTACGTCCTATGGTTCAGCTTGATGGTGGACGTTTCGCCACAACTGACTTAAATGATTTATACCGTCGTATTTTAAACCGTAATAATCGTTTAAAGAGACAATATGAGCAAAATGCTCCTCATTTAATTGTAAAAAACGAAAAGCGTATGCTTCAAGAGGCTGTTGATGCTTTAATCGACAACTCTAAGCGTGGTAAAAAGGCTGCTGTTGAGAAGAATCATCATCTTAAGAGCTTATCTGACTTACTTCGTGGTAAGCAAGGACGCTTCCGTCAAAACCTACTTGGTAAGCGTGTTGACTATTCAGGTCGTTCTGTTATCGTTGTAGGTCCAAGCCTAAAGATGTACCAATGCGGTCTTCCAAAGGAAATGGCACTTACATTATTTAAGCCATTTGTTATTCGTCAATTAACTGAAAAGGGATTTGCAATTGGTGCTGCAAAGCGTCTTTGTGAACGTCAAGATGACCAAGTATGGCCAATCCTTGAAAGTGTTATTCGTGAGCACCCAATTTTACTTAACCGTGCTCCTACTCTTCATAGACTTGGTATTCAAGCATTCGAACCAATTCTAATTGAAGGTAAAGCAATTCGTCTTCACCCTCTAGTATGTACAGCCTTCAATGCTGACTTCGATGGTGACCAGATGGCTGTTCACGTACCTCTATCTCAAGAGGCACAAGCAGAAGCACGTCTTCTTATGATAGCTTCAAATAATATTCTAAACCCTAAGGATGGTAAACCCGTTGTTACACCTTCACAGGATATGATTCTAGGAAACTATTATCTATCTCTTGAACGTGCAGGTGAAAAGAACGAAGGTCATTTCTTTAAGGATTTTGATGAAGCTTATATGGCCTATAAGAATAACGAGGTTACTTTACATACTCGTGTATTCGTGGATCCAAAATCATATCCAACTAAAAAATTTGCTGGTAAGGATTTAACTGGAAAGTATTTATTTACTACCGTTGGTAAGATGATTTTTAATACAATCTTACCAGATGAGTTCCCATATATTAATGAACCTACTAAATATAATTTACAAAATGAAACTCCAGATTGCTATTTCTTAGATGTAAAGAAGAACACTGTTGAGGAGATGCTTGCACGTCCTGAGACGGCGCCATTCATCAAGAAGACTCTTTCTATGATTATTGCGGAAGTATTTGATCGCTTCAAAACAACTGAAACATCTATTATGCTTGACCGCCTAAAGGATCAAGGATTTAAATATTCTACAATTTCAGGTATTTCTATTTCAATTGCTGATATTGAAGTTTATGAGCATAAGGAAGATGAAATTAAGGCTGCAGAGGCTAAGGTTGACCAAATTCATGAAATGTGTGATATGGGTCTTTTAACTGAAAAAGAACGTTATCAAAAGGTGTGTGCTGTTTGGAGTAAGACTCGTGATAACATTGAATCTGGACTTTGGGATAATCTAAAACAAAAGAAGGATAACTCAATTTTCATGATGGCTGATTCTGGTTCCCGTGGATCTCGTTCTAACTTCGCTCAGCTTGCTGGTATGCGTGGTTTGATGGCTAATACTAATGGTCAGGCTATTGAGGTTCCCGTTAAGGCAAACTTCTTCCAAGGACTTAATGTATCAGAATTCTTCATTTCTTCCCATGGTTCTCGAAAGGGTTCTACCGATACAGCCTTAAAGACAGCTGAATCAGGTTATTTAACACGTCGTCTTGTCGACGTTTCACAAGATATTATTGTAACTTGTGAAGATTGCGGTTCTGAAAAGGGCTTCAAGATGGAAGACATTGTATCTGATGATGGTAAGGTTGTACTTTCACTTGCAGATCGTCTTCTTGGTAGATATCTTGCTAAGGATATTGTAAATGAAGAAACTGGTGAGGTTTTGGCTCGTCGTAATGACTTTGTTGATGAGGCTTTAGCTAGTAAGCTTGATAAAGCAGGTATAAAGGTTGCATATATTCGTTCTAATCTTACATGTAATGCTAAATCAGGCGTATGTATGAAGTGTTACGGTCGTAACCTTGCAACAAACGAAATCGTTGAAGTTGGAGAAGCTGTTGGTGTAATTGCTGCTCAATCAATTGGTGAGCCAGGTACACAGTTAACCATGAGAACATTCCACAATGGTGGTGTTGCCTCTGGTGGCGATATTACGCAAGGTCTTCCACGTGTTCAGGAACTTTTCGAGGCACGTAAGCCAAAAGGAAAGGCTACTCTTTCTGAAATTGATGGTATTGTTAAGGATATCCAAAAAACTAAAGCCGGTGTTGTTGTATCAATTGCCAATGCTATTGATCCTGAAGATGAGGATTTAGTTAAGAATTATACAGTTGAAGCTACTGCTGAATTAATCGTGAAGAAGGGCGATGCGATTAAGCGTGGTCAGAAACTAATGAAGGGTTCTATTCATCCAAAAGAGTTACTTCGTATTACAGATGCATATACAACTCAAAAGTATATTATTGAGGAAGTTCAAAAGGTATATCGTTCTCAAGGTGTAGAAATTTCTGATAAGCATATTGAAATTATTGTTCACCAAATGATGAGAAGATTATCTGTTGTTCAAGAAGGATGTTCAAATCTTCTTCCAGGATTTGAAGTATCAGTTAACCAATTCAGAGAGGCTTGTCAAAATGCGATTAAGCAACAAGGTACATTGCCAATTGCTAAGCCATTAATTCTTGGTATTACTAAGGCTGCTCTTGGTAGTGATTCATTCTTATCTGCTTGTTCATTCCAGGAAACAACTCGTGTTCTTACAGATGCAGCAATTAAGGGTAAGAAAGATGATCTTGTAGGTCTTAAGGAAAATGTTATCATTGGTGGCTTAATTCCTGCTGGTACTGGTATTCTTGAAGAAACTTCATTTGAATGTGAGCATAAGCCATATGATCCTGAAGATGACCTTAATAATGAAGAATCAGAAGAGAACGTTAATTCAACGGAAGAGGCTGATGGTGAAAATCTAGAAGCTGAAGAGGAACAAGATGATTCTTATGTTGATGATACTTGTTCTGATTTAGCAAATGCTAATATTTAATAATTAATAAGTGAAGTGGTGTAATACCACTTCCTTTTTTCATTTGTAAATTAAATTGTTTTACTTTAGTGTGTATTTAACATATAATTAAATAAACGGAGGTGTTAAAATGTTTGAAGAGGAACTTAAATATGTCCAAGATTATTTGATTTCTCATAATGGTGATAATTCCCCACGTATAAATGAAACATTTCGTCATCGTTCAAAGCATGTTAATAATGTATTTCGTTGGGCATTAAGAATATATAATGAATTAGATTATCTTTTACAAGCTAAGATTGATCAAAATGCCCTATATTTAGCGTGTATTTTTCATGATGTTGGCTATGGATCTGAGCATTTTCATAATTCACATCCTATTGAAGGAGCTGATATATGGAAAGAGTATGCTATTTCTAAGCATTTTGATACGGAATTAATAGATTATGTTTACTATCTTATAAGAATGCATTCTAATAAAGAATTACTTCAAAATAAAAATACTCCTTTAGAGCTTGTTATATTAATGGAAGCTGATTGGTTAGATGAAGAAGGTGCAATGTCTATTTGCTGGGACTTAATAACGCTTGGGCATGAAAATCCTAAAGCATATGATGAAGCTTTGAATAAGCTTGAAAAATATTCGGCACATATTTTAAATACCAATCCTTTAGTGACTATTCCTGGTAGAAAGTTTTGGTCAGAAAAGCAAGCTTTAGTTGCTAATTTTATTAAGGAGTTAAAATATGACTTATTTTTGTAATTAAATATATTAGTTTTGACAGTTTTATAGTTGTATTATATAATATAGTTAGATGAAACTAACTGGAGGTTTTATTATGCAAATTATAATCGGAATTTTAATACCCTTTTTAGGTACCACCTTAGGTGCATTATTAGTATTTTTATTAAGATGGAAGCTTAATGCGAAAATTGAAAAAATGTTACTTGGTTTTGCAGCGGGAGTTATGCTTGCGGCTTCGATATGGTCTTTAATTGATCCGGCTATTTCGATGAGTGAAAATTTGGGAAAATTCGCTTTTTTACCAGCAGCTGTGGGATTTATGATTGGTATTTTGTTTATGTATTTATTGGATATTTTGGTTCCTCATACCCATATAAAGACTGACGAAGAAGAAGGTCTTAAAAGTAATTTAAAAAAGACTACTAAAATGATGTTTGCAGTAACATTACATAATATTCCTGAGGGAATGGCGGTAGGTGTTGTCCTTGCAGGAACATTGTATGGTAACAATATTTTAAGTATATCTTCGGCATTAAGCTTATCAATAGGTATTGCTATCCAAAATTTTCCCGAAGGAGCTATTATTTCTCTTCCTTTATATCAAGAGGGAATGAGTAAACCTCGATCATTTGTGATGGGAGTATTATCTGGTGTTGTAGAACCAATTGCAGCAATAATTACTATTTTTTTAGTTAAGTATATTTCACCTGTACTTCCTTATGTTTTAGCTTTTGCGGCAGGTGCCATGATATATGTAGTTGTTGAAGAATTAATTCCTGAATTTCAAGCAAATGGGCACTCTAATTTGGCTACGATAGCCTTGGCAATTGGTTTTATTATGATGATGATTTTGGATGTTACTTTATCATGAAAAAAGTGACATTAAGTTTAATATAAATTGACAAATTTAATATAATATGTTATATTCATTTTGCAAATTTATTATCAATTCTAATGGCAAAGCAGTAGTGATATTGTGACGCAAAACTAAAGGGTCTTATTCAAGATAGCCAGCTGCAACTAGGCTATCTTTTTTTATCTTTTAGGAGGTGGTATTATGAAGACTAAGCTAATTAAGTCAGTGGTTTTTTTAAGCTTAACATTAATGCTATTTATTTCAACCTTATATGCTTGGTATATTTCTAATACCACTGTAGACGCAAACAATATTACTGGTAGTGTTATAGAGGCTGAAGGTGGTGGCGTTGAGATTCTTGAATCTTCAATCGCGGATAATCCGTATTCTTTATATCCATATCAAGATATAACATTCAAGCTAAAAGCGACACGAAATATAAAAAATCTAGTTGTTGAATTTGATGTAACTATGCTTGAGGAAGCTGAGTATAAAAATGCATTTACTAATCATCCAGAATATACAATGGCTAATTATCAAATGAAAATAAATGAACATTTTTATAGCTATGAGCCTTCTAATAAGGTTGATATGCTATGGCAAATGGCCAGTTTAAATAATATTGCTGACTATTTTACAGGAAAAATTGTTTTTGAAAATAGAACAATTCCTCTAGAGAGTAGAGATTCTCTATATTCCTTTAATGGCATAGAAGCACATACTGGAGATATATTTATATTAAATATTATGCTCGGTAATTTTGAAAATGAAAAATATCCGCAAATTGATTATGAGAATTATTCGATTCTAACTCAAAATTTTAATTGTTATATGTTAGGTACAAGCGTTAAACTATTCTTTACAGTGGAGGGGAAATAGGATGAAGAAGAAAAAAATAATTTTACTTTCGATAATTATATCTATAATCTTAGTTTTAACTGTAAGCGCTTATGCTGTTTTCCAAGCGGTTTATAAAAAATATCCAGCCACTATTACGACTACAAATGTATCATTTATATATAATGGAAAAAACTATCTTTCTGAAATAGAAACAAAGGATATTACATTAAATAAAGGTGATTATACTGACCTTGAAATGAGTGTAGAAACAATTGGATCAGAACGTATTATTGTTGATTATAGTATTTCTTTTTCGGTTTTAGAAACAGAAAAAGATAAGCAGGTAGAAGATATGCTTCTAGCTAATGTTATTGATGTTTATTATTATAATGGCTATCGCTATGAATATATTGATAGTCTTGCAAACTTCAATACCTTAGATGCACCTTTTCAAGGAAAAATAATTAGTAATAATTTATGTAAAATTAAATTAAGACTTCAATATAGCGATACTACCTTTGATGAATATGATTCCTTGTGTCAAAATAGAAATGTTAAAATTAAAACCGCTGCTTCGGGTGTCATTTCTACCTCACAGGTTAATTATAAATTTGTAGGCACAGAGGACGAATTGAAAAAAGCACTTTTAGCAACTACATCGACCCAAATATATTTGACTAATGATATTGAGCTTAATTCTGAAATTACCACTATTACTAAGCATGGTATTGATATCAATGGACATATATTAACCTTAAATAAAAATATTAATTTTAATTATTTAAAAACCGTTTCAGATGAATTTAAAGATAATCTTTATATTGGTTCATCATCAGATGGTGTAATTAATCCCAATGGTGGAAATATTAATATTGATAGTGATGATATCTTTTTGATTAATAATGATTATATTTCCTCTGTTAGCTTAGGAAATACAAATCCATATAATAATTTAAAAGCATTATTAGTTAAGAGAATGAATGAAATAAATGGAAAGAAAGAATATCAAGCCGGGGATGAGCTTTCTCTTTTAGATGGAATATGGATTTATAAAAATTATATTAACAAGGATGCTTCATCTAATCTTCTTGAAATTAACTTTATTGATAAAACTATCAAAATAAGTAATAATGCTTTAACTACTAATAGTTTTAGTATATATCTTAGTCTTAATGCTCAGGGTGCAGTTGAACGTGTTTATAGTGAACTTTTAATTAAAGGAAATTCTTTAGATTCCATTTTTACAGCGTTAAAGGATAGTATAAAGGAGAAGAAGGTTTCTTCAACAATAAATCTTAAAGCCTACGATAATGCGACTAATACACACATTGAATATGTAATTGATGATGGTTTTAATGGCTCAATTTTAAATAATAAAGGAATCTATCAAAGTGATGGAATATCTTTTATAGGTAAGATGTCAAAGCTTAATGTTATAAGGCCTAAAATCAGTGTAAAGCTATCTCGTGGTAATGAAACTAAATATTATACTATTGAAACAGCTGATTCCTTTATCGTTTTTCCTTTGACTAATGAGCAAATCGGATCATTACTGATTAATAATTCATCCTTAAGCTTTGTATCAGATAAGGATGCTTTATCATTTGATACCTTACTTACAAGCTTTAAGGATAAGCTTGCAAATGTTAGTATAACTGAAATTAGTATCAATGATAATAAATATCAAAACTATTTAAATAAGATTGATAATACTATTTCCTTTGTAGGATTAAGTGCAAATGCAATTTATGATACATCATTTACAATTAAGCTAGATGTTCTAGTTTCCGAAGGTTATAGTATAACAATTTCTAAAAAGGTAAATGCTACCCTTCTTGGTAAAGAATCATATGTTACAAAATATGATATAAAGAATCGTTTAAGCTCTAAATTCAATGAGAATGATTATATTAATGGTAATACCTATTCCTTTAATGTTTATGGAGCACTTGCACCAACTGTTAGTGGAAATAAGAAGATTATCTATATTAAATATAATATTCCTTCAGAAAGCCAAAGCTATGTTTCAATCATTTATAAATATGCTACTAATTCACAAATCGAATCACAGGTTGCGTATTTTTTAAATAATAATGATAGCTATGAATTTATTGATATTGATGAAAGAACAACAAAAATTACAAGTTTAAATGGTAATGATACTTTATTTGTATTATTGTCTGATGGTGATCATTATAGTGGAACTAAATATACAATCGATGCTACAGGTGTTAAGGAATCTAGTACTGGCAATTATGCTATATTATATAGTTTAGTAGGTAATGTTAATATCTTAAGCAATAAAGTTCCTCAGGATGAGGTTACAAATGTTAATGTTAAAGCTGAGCTTTATGAATATAGTGATTTTTCAGGGAATGTATATAATGGTTTAACTTATAGCTTTAACTTTCCTGTGGAAGGTATTATTCACTATGGTAATGATAACGGAAATGTAAAGAATAATTTATTTTATAATGCTTTACAGGATATTTTTGATGCTAATAATGATAATATGATTACCTATAGTGAGGCTCATGCAACTTTATCTAGTGTCAAATCTACACTTGAGGCTAAAGGACTTTTATCAAAATATTTAGCAGTTGATACTAAATATAATTTAGAGTATTTAAAATTTGATGGAATTAGTATTGATTATCTTGATGGCTTAGAAAACTTCAGTAATATTTCGGGCTTTTCCTTTAATTCATGTGGATTTACTGATTTGTCAAGGCTTAGAAGGCTTCATAATTTAACTTATTTTTCGGCTACAAACAATCGTATTACCAATATCGAGCCTTTAAATTTACTTGATAATTTAATTTATCTTAATTTATCAAATAATAGTATTACAAGTATTTCTGATATTGCTTATTTAAGTAGTCTTTCATATCTTAATTTTGATAGTAATAAGATTACCGATTTTGAAGCTCTTGAAAATATGACGACAATTAAAGAACTATATTTAAGAAATATGACTAAGAATGGAACAGAATTTCCTAATGATTTTAGTATTGCTTATCAGCTTACCCTTGTAATGGTAAACTGTGCTTCAAATAATGCTTATCCAACTATTAAAACGGGAAGTGGTAGTGGAGTTGTATTTAATGTGGATTCTACAAAAATTGCGGCCGTTGATGTACTTAAGCAGCTAGAGACTATCAATCGTGTTTCTAAAATATTATATTTGCCAACCAGCTATATTGATGCAAATGGTACATCTCATACTATTTCATGGAGCACAAGCAATTATAAAGTAATTAATATTTTAAATGAAACAGATCAATATGGCTCTCAGGTTTATAAAATTAATAGCCCTATTATTGATACTCCAATGGATATGATTGCCCAAGTTGATGGTCAATCATTCCAAAGAAGAATCAGGGTTACAGTTATAAAATCGGATGATTCACATATTTTCTTATATTCTAATGGTAATTATTATGATTTAACGGCCAATCCAGATTTAATCCCTGATGCTAGCCTTATAAATGCTTTTTTTACAAGCTTTAATAATAATACTACGGATGAAATTTCATTCACTGATTCAAATGGGAATGTAATTGCTACAAGTGAAAAATATGTTATTTCTAAAGCTGATTACGATCATGCAATATCTGCGGAGGTTATTTCTACGATTGACTGGTCAAATTATGGTATTGAATCATTAACCGGAATGGTATATTTGGCTCCATATTTCAAAACTGGATCTGGTCAGGCTAAATCTTTGAATCTTGAGGGCAATCCTTTGGATAGTCTAGTTAATCTAAAGTACTTAACGGAAATTACGGAGCTTCGTCTTGGTGGAAGTCAGTTTGATTTTAATGAATTAATTGATGTACAAATAAGCGCTATGGGGACAAGCTATTCAACCCCTTTAAATATAACAAACTTTTATGTGTCAAAGTGCTACCGTCTTGATAATGATGATGTTTTAGCAGGATTATTTAAAATTTATTATTATGCAAATAAGAGTCTTAATATCTATATTGATGAAACTACAACTGCTTGGAATCCTTATGAAAAGCTAATTAATAAGAAAATGTCTTATTTACCGTCTATAATTAGCTTTAATGAATTGGGCTCATATGATTTATTTAATACAAAAGGTATTTATACATCATCTTCTGGATTTGAGATATATTTTTATGGAATAAAACATATTTTTAAAGCGTCTAGTTCAAAAATTTATACACGATTTACTAATAAGTATAGTTGGCAAAATAATAATGATTATTTTGATATAACAAATGGTACAATTAATTATAAAAAGCTAATCGCTTCTAATGAAACATCATATTTAGTTTCTAATTTAACCTATTCTAATAGTAAAGGTGTTAGCCTAAACTATGAATATATTTTACAAATTAATTGTGAGGATCGCTCAAACTATGTTGTCGTTTATGATAAAGATAGAACTCTTTTAGGAAATAAAACGGAGGAGACATTATCGAATCTATTCGGTTCAAAAGAGCTAAAGGAGGAAATATTAACGAAGCTTCATAATAGCTTTATAAATGAAACTGCTGTAACTTCTTTAGAGTCGTTAACAGATTCTAATTATGCACTTATTGACAATACATATTATATTTCTCTTAATCGTCTTAAAGGAATTTCATTCAATAACAATTCTTTTAGTTTTTCAAGTATGACCTCAAATGATTATGATTTCCTTTATGGATTAAGATATTTGCCTAATATTAAATCAATCTTTGTTAAGATGGATTTTAATGCTGGTGATGGTGCTGATTTGATAAATCTTGAATCTATTTCAACTCAATGGTCTTATATAGATTTTTCTAATTTAACTACTAGGCTTCCTAATCTTAAAACCATTAACATTAAAGAATTTAATGGCTTCGTTATAAACGATGATATTGGATCAAATATGCCGAATTTATCATCATTGACCTTAAATCAAACGAATAATAAAACCTCGGATTATGAATATTTTGATTTGAATAATTTAAGATATTTTATTTCGAATGGAAAATGCAGCCTAGAATATTTATATTTAAATGGTGTAACCTATAGTAATGGTTCTAATCCAGGATTTTCTAATCCTCAAACAAGAATTTTGATTGATATAAGGAATGCCTATAAGGCTTCCGTAAGCGGGACTTATAAAGAACCATCCTATTATATCGGTACACCGACATCTAATAAATTTTCAAGCTCAAGTAAGTTATTATTTAATCTTACTGCTGATGGTGTTGTTGATTATGTTTATATTGATTCTAATACAAAGTGGTCGGCATCAGGAGCATCATCAAGTAATACAAAGATAGATGAATTTGATTCCGGATTTGAAGATAAATTATTATCAAATATGAAATATTCCGATTTAGGACTCTCAATTAATGATAATAGATGGTCTAGTCTTAATGAAGATGCTAAGGTCAATTTGGGCTTGGATACAAAGCTAACACTTCCAACTAAATCAGGAAAAATCTTCTTTGGTATTAGTAATACTGAGGACGGTACTAATTTAAAAAATGACTATAATATCGATTGGTATTTATGGAAAATTAGTAGTAATAATGATTTCACAAGCAAGACTAAATTAAATAGTACTAATGGTGATGATTATATTTATACTTGTAGCGAGGATGGATATTTAGTTTTAGTAGGTATTTTAAATAATAAATATTTCTTCATTTATCAATTTGTTGTTGGTAATGGAGATGGTGTTTATAGTATTATTAGCAATAATAATTTAAGATTATGGGCTTTTGTTAATGCTGAGGTCTCAAATTCAAAAGCTTTGACTATGAATCAATCATTAGTTGATTATGTAAGCGTGTTAATGGGTAAAAGCTATAGCTTCAATTCTTCATATAGTTCTAATATTACTATTTCAAGTATTGATGATTTAGCAAATAGTACAATAAAAAAATATTTAATTTCGAAGCTTCAGGATAGAATAACGACATTAAATCTTAATAGTTCTAATTATACTGATTTTAGCTTCTTTGAAGGCTTAACTAGTATTAAAAACTTAAATATATCAAGCAGCGCCTTTATTATTAAGGATTTAAGTATGTTTACATCTTTAGTGAAGGCGGATTTAAGTAATAATAAAAATATAAAGCCTACTATTATTACTAATCTTTCTCAAAGTGTTACGGAATTAAATTTGCAAAATACTAAATGCGATTATAATTTAGATACATTTACATATCTTAAGGAATGGTTTAATAGTGCATCAGCTTCTACCTTAAAACTATCAATTAATAGTACTAGTAGTTCTATTACATCTAGTAATGTTGCTGATTACTTAAGTAGAGTAGAAGAAATTACAGCCAAGGAATATGACATTACATCCCAAGGAAATGAATTTTATAATTTATACACATCAGGCAGTGTTTCAACAAATATTTATAAAATTAATTGGGATTTTTATAAAACCTTCCAGTCAACAATTGGCAATTATGCCTTTGTACCAAATACTGTCACAACTGTGTATGTATCATATAGTCAAACTGGTACAGTGTTTAGTAATATTGCAATTCCCCTTAAGGTAATGGGAAGTACAGCGTCTGTTCCTAGGTTTAGGTCAAGTAAGAATGTCAATGGATTAGGTATTAACGATTTAAACTATGAACTAATAAGCTATGCGATTAATCAAAATGCATTTATATATCAGAATGGAATGTTTGAACTAAAAGATAATGTTGAAATATATTGGTCAGATACGTTATTTAAATCATTATCACCAAGAAATTTTGATAATTTTATTACCAAGGTTGAGGGAAATAATTTTATGTTTTATCTAGTTGATGGAGGAAAGTGTATTATAATACACTTGGATCAAGATTATTATAATTTATATTCCATTGATGATTTTAAGCCAAGCTATACGAAAAGCTCAGATACAAAACTTGATATTATAAATAGCCAAGATTTGCTTAGCAACATTAAATTTGAATTTGATAACTTAAGTTATGAATATTATAACGAAAATATTGATGATAATAACGTTTATTTAAATGTTAAAATGCCTGGTTATATCTTTATTGATGGGGTTCCATATAAAATTTCAATTAAAACAGAAAAGAATGATCATAGTGAGCTTATATATAATGGCTTAAATCCTTCCCAAATTATTATTGATTCAAGTACTTTAGTTTCTAATAAAGTATTTAATGAAGGATCTACAACAACTATTAAATTCCAGCTTTATCTAGACGACTTAAATATTATTCTTGGAAACAAAAAGAATGTTATGTCGATTTCGATTTATCATGGTCAATCAACAGATGTATTAATTGATTCATATGATTTATATGTTGAGGCCTTAAAAGATGATGTGGGGTATTATATTACTTCAGGTGTAAACAAAACAAAGGAATATGTTAGCGAAAATAAAATCATTTTTGCAACTAAAGAAAATGATACGCGCTATAATTTAGATACAAGTGGTAATATTTATTTAATCCGTGGTAGTGAGCTATTTGTATCAGGACGTTTTCAAATTGCTCTTATTAAAATGTTTAAGAATTATTCACTTTATGAAGGAGAAGCTAGTACTCATAGGCTTGGCGTTGTAATTTCAACTTCATCTCGTGAAGGAACAACAAAATTTGCAAATGGTTCTAGTAGTGGTCAATCAGACGCTGTATCTTCGATTGAAGGAATTCAATATTTTTGTAATTTAATGGAATTTGATGTTGCGGGTGGAATATTCCAAAGTATTGAGCCTTTAAGATCTCTAAGTCTTACTAAGTTTTTATATCGAACATCAGATACTAATACCTATACAATGGTAGAGGATTTCTCTCCATTACTTGCTGGCTCTTTAAATTCACTCATTGAATTTCAATATGCATCAAGATCTAATACCTTTGTTAATGATTTTTCATTCTTATTAAAATTTAATAAATTAAAATATGTTTATATGTTTAGTGTAGGAGTTCAAAACGGTAGTCAAACAAGCAATGGACCTGGAGATTCTAAAGCTTATAAGCATATGTCACTTTCAAGCTTTGCTTATTTAGTTGATGCACTTAATAATAAGAATATTGAGGTTATCATTAATAAAAACATTTTAGGTTCAAATCCTTATCTTGAGGTTGTAAAGCAAAAATGGAATCCTGAATATACTGTAAGAGTTAAGGCTGAGTATAAGGAAGCTATAAGGCTTTTAAATCTTTATGAAACCTCATCAGTATTTGATATGAGCCCGACGATTAGTAATAATTATATTTTAAATGTAGGAATATCTGATAACTATGTTTATCTTCCTGCAACATTAAATGATAGTGGAAACCTATATTTGATTAATTATCAAGGAGCATCAGCTTTACTCGGTGAATTTAAGTATATCTTAAAAACAAGTTCGCGTGAAGAAGAACTTACAGGTGATGAGGCGCTTTCACTAATTAAAACAGTAGATTTTTATACTAAACAAATTGCCAAAGAAGCGGTTCTTTATGTTAAAATAAAGATAGCATCTAATACAATAAAGGATAAATTTATTGATTGTGGTTACATGAAGGTTAATATGCGTATATTAGTTGGTAGTGGTGAATCGAAATATTATACGGAAAGAGTTTTAACCTTAAGCTTTAGCTAGAAATGGAGGTGTATCGATTATGAAGAAGAAAAAAATAATCATTTTAATTATATGCATAAGTGCTTTTCTTGCAATTGGAGGATTTATGACTTATGCGATTAATGTAAAAATTGAATATAATTATAATTTAACAGTTGATGCACCTCGTATTAGCTCTAGGTGCGACGGCAATTCTCTTGAAATTAGCTATGCTAGTGATATTGATACCTCATCAACAATTGATATTGTTCTACCAATATCTACCAAAATTAATAATTTAGAGCCTACGCATATATCAAATTATTATAATGTTTACACTAATTTAGGTATATCAAGCAGTTATATCTTAACTAGTATTCCGGATAATTATTATATATATGCCAATAATATTTTTTATATTAATAAGACCAATGTCTTATATCAAAACGAATATATTGATTCATATGATAGTTTAGTTCAAGCTAATTATAGTAGCTACTATAATAATCTATTTGATTACTTAAATAATAAAAATAAACTATATAGAGCTAGATATATAATGCTTGATGACATAAAAATTGAAGATGATTATACTATTACAAGACCAATATCCTTAGACATTTTGGCTAATTGCAATTTGAGTTTAAATGGGAATTTAATTATTAATAATTTTAATTCGGGTAATTATTATTTAAATAATTGGGGAAAAATTAATTCTAGCACTAGTAATATTATTTTAAATCATCAAAAAAACAATTATGAAATTAAGGATAATATTAAAGCATATGTTATTGTTAATGAGGATTTAAATGCTAATGATGCTAAAAATTTTATTTTGAATTATATCCCATCATATATTACAAATGAAATATATTTACCAAAATATTATATGTCATCTAAAATCAGCTTTAAATATGAGATTGGTTCTGATGATGTAAAGGAAGAATTTAATGGTATTGTTAGTTCAAGTAGAAAAACTAAGCTTTTTATTACGATTAGCGATGGCCAAGAAGAATATATTGTATCTAAGGATGTTATTTTAGGTGATAGTGATGAGTCAGTATTAAATATTTTAAAATTAGAACTTTCATCTAATAATTTATTTAAAGATTATGATTTATTAAAGCTACTTACTTCATTATGAATTAAAAGAGATATTGAAATTACGCTTGGTGATAATGCTTATCTTGTTTATAATGAAATTAATTCTCTTTCTAGTATAAGATTAACTTATAATGATGGCTATTATTATGAAAATAAACAGGTTAATGGGCTTACTATTAGACGTGGTCTTTCTTCAAGTAATAATTTTGATTTAACAATTGGTAGCCTTTCATCATCTATTTACTTAGGTGATATTTCCCTTGAAGAAAAGGTTTCTTATCTTAAGGAATATTTTCATACATATGTCGTAACTAAAAATAATTTACCATATGATATTATATATCAAATCGATAATAAAACCTATTTGGGTAATAATATTATTTATGATGGAATTTTATTTGATAATTTAAATTATAAAATTATTGACGCAAAGGGCATTGATTTTACTGATTATAATGTAGCAAATGGTGCGATTACCTTTAATCAACCTGATAACGAATTTGATAAATTATATTTAGTTTATTTTAATGATAATGATGAATTGTTTAGAATTGATATTAGGCGTTCCTTAAATGGTAGTTCGGGTGAAAGTAGCGATTTTGAAAGTAACAATCCCTTTGATATTTTGTTTACTGATGATACCAATTGGCTTAAAACTAATACATTTATAATGCCTGCATCATATAGTGATTTTTATGCTAATATTTCTATTATATCAATTAATGGTGAGGCTTATAATTATGATAATTATTTAGGACAAAAAACTGTAAGAGGAGTTACCTATTCAAATATTAAGCTTCATAATATGATTTATATTTCTAAGAATAAAGTATATGGCACATCAAACTATGCTAAAGAAATCAACATTAATATTGATCCTAATTATATTCCTGATTCTAATTCAGTTGTAGCAATACGCTGTGAGCTTTATAATCTAGGTGCCGGTGAGGTAACAGCTGTTCATAATTATACCTTGACCATTCCTGGTATTTTGAAGTGCGGACGTGAGGCTTTAGATGGATATTTCCCTAATATATTTGTGGATAACACCTTTTATGATGCAATCATTGCTCATCTTAAAAATAATAATGAAGTTGATTATTATAAGGATGTAGATGATAAAAGCTATTTACTTGCGAATATTAGATATTTGACTAACTTTAATTTGGGTATTAAAAGTGATACTGAAATTGATATTTCGGGTATTGAAACCTTAACAAATACTAATTCAATTGTGCTTGATAATATCAATATTAAAAGCCTAAGCCCCTTTAAGTATTATAATTCTGATGAGCTTGAGGTTTTAAGCCTTAAGAATTGTCAAATTGATAAATCAAAGTTATATGATGATTCATCATGCTTATATTCATTATCAGTAATATCACTTGATTTAAGCTATAATAATTTGAGTGCTGTAACATCATTTAAGCACATGTTTTTTAGAACAGTTGAAACTCTTAATTTAGATAATACTAGACTAAAAACTATTTCTGGTATATATGATGTAATTAATCTTAAGGTATTATATTTAAGAAATAATGAAATCGAAAATTTTGAGGCTTTAAAATATTTGAAGAACATTTCAACTGTTTATCTTGAGAATAATGCATCATCAAATATTTATTATGGAAACGAAGGCTTAGCTAATCTTTGTGTCTACTATTGGGTATTTAAAACATATAAAGCTAATATTTATATAACGAATGATACTATTTTTAGTCTTACTAATTATGAAAAGATTGAGAATATGATTTTAGCTCTTAATGCCTTTGTTTTGCCAACAAGGATTAGTAATGGTGAGCATGATAGAATATCTAAAATCATTTTTGGATATAATGTTGATGGTATTACATTTAGTATTGAATCATTTATAAATGGTAAAATATTGGTCAAGGCTGTAAGTGGAGATCTTACGTGCTACCGTGAATTTTATTATGAGGAGGCTTAGAATGAAGAGCAAGCGACTTTATCTAATTGCAAGTATTACTATTTTATCAATTGTTTTAATTGGATTTGGAATAACATATGCTTGGTTTTTACCTAAGGCTAACTCTAGCGTTATTAAATCAGGTGATATTTCCCTTAATATAACAGGATATGTTAATCAAACAGAGGGTGATGATAATACAATTTGTCAGAATTATCCTAAAGCCTTGAAGAATGACACCATTGATTTGAATCTTAATTTTTTTGATAATACTCTAACATTCGGCTTTGTAATTGAAAATACATCTAAGGCTGATGCGAATGTAGAAATTAAGCTTTCTGATTTTTCTAAATATATTTTTGAATCATATGGTAATGAAATTACAACAGCATTAAAGAAAAAGGCTGCCTTATATAATTCTAAATTTTTCCTTTATTTTGATAGAGCTAAGCTTGTTGATGGTAGTGATATATCAATAAATGATGGGAAAATTACATTTAATGATAGTGTGGGAGAAAAAATTGAACTTCTAAGCCCTGATTTTGTTTGTGAGGATAAAACTTTGTTTTTATGGAAATATAGTAATAATAATCCGTTTATAAATTTTAATGTTAATATTGGCGAAACAAAAACAATTTATATTTCTTTAAAAAATTCACAATCATCTACTTCAATAAAGGTTGATTACTTAAAATGGCTTTATAGTTATGGAATTAATTATATAAAAGATATAAAGAATATCACAGATGAGGAAGCAATTAAAATATATCTTAAAAGATATTATGATGAAGAGGTTTCGACACTTTTAAGTGATGGAGATCAGGTTGTCTTGCCTGATACCATATTTAATTTAGATTATTTTGAGTTTGTAGCAAGTACTAAAAAAATTAAAATACAATAAAGAGGAACAATTTAATTTTGTTCCTCTTTATTGTATATTTGCAAAAAAAATTATTTTTTTTAAATTTCATTTTTATCTAAGCTTTTGTCTTCATCCCCAAAACTACATTTTTAATTGACATTTACAGCTTAAGTATTGATTTTCGTTTTATTCTCATATCAGTACCAACTTTCAATGTCATTAGTATATCAAATAATGTAAGTATTAACAATAATTGTGTTAAATGATAACATTTTATTTGTTAATATATGTAAAATTATATATAAATTTTGTCATAAAAATGAAATGACAAAATTCGATAAAATGATGAGAAAAAAAGTAAAATCATGTCGATTATTGTTGAAATGAATTTAATATTTCTTTTTTTTGTAAAAAGTTTTACAAAAAAAGATTGAATGATTTAATTTATTTTTATATACTATGTTAAAGCTTATAAAAATGGGGTGAGTAGATAAATGAAAATGTTTAAAACTATTATTTTCTTTTTTGTTTCATTAGTTGCTGTTTCAAGCTTGTTAATGATTACATTATTTCATTATTCTTCAAAATTTAATAGAAATCTTTTTAATATGGCTTCAAATAATTTAGAATCAACATATGATGCGGTTAGTCAAATTTTTTCACGTCAAATTGAAGAGAAGAATAATGATTTAAAGATGATTAACTTATATTTAAATGACGAAAAGGATGAAGTTACAATCAAAAAGTATTTGAAGTCGGTTATAACAAAGTCAGATATTGATAATTTTTATTTTGTAAATGATAATGACTTTTATAATGTTGATTGCAAAGCTATATTTAATGAGGCTTCTTTTAGTTCTTATGGCATGGATGAAAATTTTAGATTTGACGGACAAACATTTTATTTTATATTGAATGTTGAAGAAAAAAATTATCACAATATTAAATATAATAAAATAGCTATAACCTATGATGAGGATAATTTTTTATCAAATGTTTCAATTAAAGCTTATAGACAAGAATGTAATTCAGGTATTTTTTTAAATGACGGTAGGCTTTTATCTAATCTTGAGAATGATTTTTGGGATTATGATAATATATTTGAATTGTTAGATCAATTTGAATTTAAGCATAATGACATATCGTTCGCTAAAGATATAAATTCAAAAAAATATGGTACTTATGAACTTAGGTATAATAATAAAGATTATTATTTACATTTTAAAAAAACAATAATTGATGGTGTTATATTAATTGGACTTATTCCACGGCAAGCAATGCATTTGACAGTGAGTAAAATTCAAACGGATACAATTATTATGTTAAGTGGTTTTGGAGGAATTATTTTGAGTTGTATTTCTTTGAATGTTTTTCTATATTATAAGAAAAAATTAAAAATTAAAAACAAGGAACTGACTACGCAAAATATTTTGTTTCAAACATTATCAGAAAATATGGATGATATATTTGTACTATTAGATAAAAAACTAAAGCCTGTATATGTAAGCCCTAATTCACTAAGGTTAATTGGAGTTTCACCAATTGAAATAAAAGCCGATATTAATAAAATGTTTGAATGTGATGCTTCTAATGTTAATCCCTTAATAAATAATGCCAAAAATCTTAAAATTGGCCAAAGTATTGAAGTTGAAAGAAGACTTAGAAATAATGCTACGGGAGAGACTTATTGGTGTTTAGATAAACTATATCATTTAAGAGAAAAGAATGATGATATTTATATTTGTATATTATCTGATAGAACGAAGGAAAAGAAAAACTATGAGCAAATTGAAACTGCCCTTGACGTGGCTAAGCAGGCTAATTATGCTAAGACATCTTTTTTAGCAAATATGTCTCATGACTTAAGGACTCCAATGAATGCTATTTTAGGATTTTCTAACCTTTTACTTGAATGTGACGATGAGACTAAAGCAAAAGAATATGCTTCTAAAATTAATTCCTCTAGTAAAATTCTAATGGACATAATAAATGATATATTGGATTTGTCTAAAATTGAAGCTGGTAAACAAACTATTAATATTTCAAATATTAAAATTGATGATGTTTTGAAAAAAATTGAAATGGTTATTAAGCCTCTAGCTAATAAGAAAAATATTACATTTAATATATATAAGAAAAACATAATACATAATGATATTGAAACAGATAGATTAAAGCTTGTTCAGGTTTTTACTAATGTTATATCAAACTCAGTTAAATATACAAATGATGGGGGACTTGTGACCTTTTTAATTAAAGAACTTCCAAGTGAATCAACAAGAGTAGGTAAATATGAATTTATTATTGAAGATAATGGCATTGGCATGAGTAAGGATTTTTTAAATGATATTTTTTTACCATTTGCTAGAGAAAAAGATAAAGTAAAGGATATTCAAGGGACTGGGTTAGGTATGCCAATTGCTAAAAATATTATTGATCTTCTTGGGGGAACAATAGATGTCGAAAGTGAAGAAAATAAGGGGACAAAATTTACAATTAGATTTGATTTTGGAATTGTTAATGATTCGGTTAAAGTAGTGACTCAAGATACATCTATGGACAATGATTTAGATTTAGGCGGAAAAAGAGTATTAGTTGTAGAGGATAATGAAATAAATGTAATTCTTATAACGGAAATTCTTAAAAAATTTAATATAATTGTAGATGTTGCATGTAATGGAGAAGAGGGGGTTAATAAAGTAAGATTAAATCATAATTATGATTGTATTCTTATGGATGTGGTAATGCCAGTAATGAATGGATATGAAGCCACAAGAAAAATAAGAAATTTAAATTCAGATTATGCTAAGAATGTTCCGATAATTGCAATGACTGCAAATGCTTTTTTAACCGATGTTGATGATGCGATAAAGTCAGGTATGAATCAACATATATCAAAGCCAATTGATTTTAAAAAATTGTTTTCTTTGCTTAAAAAAGTAATTAAATAGCATTGTAATCAAAAAAATATATCACGAATGATAAAATTATATTAAAATAAAAAGAAAAAAGTTAGAATTTTATTCAAAAAATGTTAATAATTTTTAATAATTATATTGCATCATTAAAATAAAAGTTGTATAATGTAGGAAATTCAAAAGAATATTCGAAATAATAAACAATATTTTTAGGAATTGAGTTAAGTATATTTTATGAGGTGAGTTTGATTATGAAGAAAAAATTATTAGTATTAAGTGTGTTAGCTTTAAGTGGAATATCAGCTGCAACTTTAGCATCTTGTGATAAGTTTGTTGGAGGCTCAACGACAACATCAACTCCTAGTGAGTCTGTTCCTCGTACAGTAACAGGAATTAGTGTGACGGGACAAAATACTGTGTATGGTATTGGCGATTCTATTGCTCCAGGTGCAAGTGCAAGAGTTGCTATTAATTATTCAGATGGTACATCTTCAGATTCTACATCAACTGCTAAATTTGATTTTAGTGCTGTAGATGCGTCTAAGGCAGGTAAGTATACTGTTAAGGTTACATGTCAAGGTAAGGAAACTTCTTATGAGGTTGAGGTTAAAGAATATGTATTTACTGGTATTGAAGCAGATACATCTAAGGCTGATTTAAATTATCATTTGTATACAGTATATAATTTTGATGATGTCGTAATTAGTGCTTTATATAAGCACCCAGTTACAAATGAGGTTACTAAAAAGGTTTTAAATAATGCGGATGTTGCATTTAAGGTAACTGATAGTAATAACACTGAAATTGGTACTCAATTCCCAGCTATTGGCGATTATAATGTTGAGGCGTCATATAATGATGCTAAGTGCAATTTTGCAGTAAAATGTGTGCCAGTAGATGCTAAAACAATTGCAGAAGCAATGGAAGTAGCAAGCAAGACTGAGTCTTCAATTTCATCAGGAAGTGCAGTTTATACATCTACATATGGCATTGGTTCCGAAAGTGGAGATTCATATGAAACTCATACTGATTCATATGACTATGTATATGGTAACAGCTTTGTAAAAGTTAAAAAGGAAAATTCATATAATGGTGAAAAGCGAAATCTATATTATTCATTAAAGTCAAATGGTGAGCCATTTGTTGTGGCAGTAGATTTGGATGAAAACGGTAATGAAACAGGAACTCCTTATATTCCTACTGATTTGGAATTTAATCCAAAGGCTATTGATGCACAATATTTACCATTAAATATATTTAAAGATGGAACTAAATATAACGGAGTATATAATACTATTAATGCATTATATAAAGAATTAGAAGGAGTTGTTGGTGATCCATATCAAGAATTGGGCGAATGCTCTCATCTTGATAATGCAACAGGATTCAAATTTGGATATAATAGATTAAGATCGGCTTATAATAGATGGTATTATGAAAGGGTTACAGTTGAATTTACTTTAACTGAGGCGGGAGCAATTAATAAAGCTTATATTAATATTGATAAATATATTAGTGAAGAAAATCCGGCTTATGGTGAGACAGATTATGAAGCTGGAACAGCATTACCTTCTGACCTACCTATTGAAATAAAAGAAAAGCAAGATGAAGCAGGCTTGACAAAGAAGTACTTTGTATTTAAAGATGGCGCAGACACTACTCCTTCTGATTCAAGTAATTGGAAATTTAATCAGGAGTCTGGCGTTAAGGCTTCAGATGATGAAAATCCATATCTAGCAAGTAAGATTACTGTTTCTGATTTTAAGATTTTTGATGCAAATAATAAAGAGCTTAACGATGGTGAAAGAATTTCCTTAGACCTAGATAATGGTAATAGTGTTAAGGACGAAGGAAATCATAGATTTGAATTAACATTCTCTATTGGTAATGTCTTACCTGAAACTGCAAATATTGATCTAGATGCAATAGATGTTGAAGTATCTGGTGTTGGTAAAGATGGGCATATTGTAGGAGATTTTGATTATAAATATGCAACTGTAAGTAATTATGATGGAAGTATTACTTTACGTTTTAATAGACCAGGTGATTATGATGTTACATTTAAAACATCTAGTGTAACAAAGACGATACATTATAGTGTTGATTATGAAGCCCCACTTACTATCGAGGGTACAGTTCATAATGGCGAAAAGGATTCTTCATTTAGTCCTGAAAGCTCTTTTGCAATGTATAAGTCAAATAAGATTTATATTGGTGCAAATATTGGTGACAATAATGGTGGAAACGGAGATGCATTCGAACCTGGATTTACTGCTGTAGTTGATAAGACAACTGCAAAGCTTGAAAAGATTACTTTAAATGTAAATGGTAAGGATGTTGAGTGCTATGCATTTACAGCAACAGAAGCAGGCGACTATGTTATTACCATAACAGGTGCAAAACCAGATTCTGATAGAGCTGCAGCAACTTCGACATTGAAAATTAATGTTGCTGATAACCCAACTTTGGCTAGTATTTTAGCTAAGTATGATAATAAGTATGAAGCAGTAGTTTCTGAAGACGAAATTTATTCTTTAGAATTTACTGATAAGAAATTTACTGTTTATAATAAATATGACCATACAAAGTATGCAGAGTATGATTATACTTATGATGCAGAAACAAGAACATTTGTTTGTATTCCAGGAGGAAATGCTTCAGGTATTGATAAGAATTTTGAACTTACAATGAGTAATTACTACGTATTATCCTTAGTTGATGTTGATACAAAAGCAAGTTATATTCTTAAGAAGCCTACAAGTGATATTACAGATGAGGATTTAGCTTTATTAAAAGGTAAATATACAGGAGCATTGGCGACATATGGTTATTCTTGGACATTTGCATTTGTACCTGGCGAAGAAAAAGGTACAGGATCACTTGTAGTAACTGAAAACAATGGCTGGGATGATGTTGATTATACATATACATATGAATTTGATACTAAAACTAGAAAGCTTGTACCTACATATACTGGTACTAGTAAAAATCATCCGTTAAAATCTGGGGTTGTGTCAATAAATAATGATTCACAACTTGTATTTACATATGCTAATGCTAATATTGTTCTTGAAAGTCAAAATGCAGATTATTCACAGGTGTTCAATGGAACATATGAGACAACAGCAGAAAACAATGGAATAAGTCAAGTATTTGAATTCCAATTTACGGCAAATACTGATGATGCTAAGACAGGTACACTTGTATGTATTACGGATGGTGATTCATCTAAGTCTGGTACTTATACATATAGTTTAGATGAGGCAACTGGTGCTATAAAGGTTACAAAGATTTCTGGAAAAAAGAAATATATTGAAGATTGCTTGTCATTTGTTGATGGGAAGTTATATTTAACAAAATACAATAATAATTTCGAACTTTCTAAAAAAGGTGGTAATGAAACACCTGACAAATTTGAAATTCCAAAAGAAATGTATGGAACATGGTCAACAACTCAAGAGGGTGGATATGATCCAATAACAATTTCAGAAAATGGTGTACAATTTGCTAATTATGGTTATGATGAAACCCCAATCGTATCAATAAATGGCAATACAATAGTTGTAAATGATAGTTATTATCAAGAAGTAACTATAACTCTTACTGATTCAAAAACATTGAATGTTGTTATTTATGGTAGTACAATAGTATATAAGAATTCATCATCAACTCAAACATCAATTCCAGAAGAAATGTATGGAACATGGTCAACAACTCAAGAGGGTGGATATGATCCAATAACAATTTCAGAAAATGGTGTACAATTTGCTAATTATGGTTATGATGAAACCCCAATCGTATCAATAAATGGCAATACAATAGTTGTAAATGATAGTTATTATCAAGAAGTAACTATAACTCTTATTGATTCAAAAACATTGAATGTTGTTATTTATGGTAGTACAGTAGTATATACAAAGGACGATGTTGAAGGTGTATTAGAAGTTCCAACTGAACTTCAAGGAACTTATGTTGGATTCAATTCAAATTCATCTGAAAATGTTACTATTGAAGTTGGTGAAAAAACTGTTAAATGTGGTGAATATACTTATACAATTAGTAGTGCTGAAGATGGAACCTATAAGTTTGTAGATGAAACTGCTCCTGATTGCTTTGTTTTGCTTGTAGTTGGTGCAGATCAAAAAATAACATTTACAACAGAGACGACTGATACATTTGAAATTCATCTTAAAGGTTCATCTACAGTTGTAGAGATTGATGAATCACTTCAAGGTACATGGAAAGATGAAACTAATAACATTACATTAGTTATTAGTGCATCAAGTGTAAATTGGAATGATATTGAATGTACAGGTGTAGCTTATAGTGAAGGAGATTTATCATTCAATTACGATGATGTTGAGTATATTGGTGGTATTAATACGACTACTAATAAGCTTGAAATTAGAACAGGAACTACTGAATGGTATACTTTTTCAAAGCAAACACCAAGTGAAAGCAATGGTGAAGTTGATTTATCATCATATGCTGGATGGTATGTAAATGGTAATGATCAAATTGCTGTTATTTCTAATGGAATTCTAATTGGAAAAGATACCTATACGATTGATAGCAAATCTTTAGTAGATGGTGTTCTTACAATTGAAGCATCTTTAAATTCTACAAGTATCTCTATTACAATTACAGGTAATTCATTAGTATATAATGAAGTTACTTATACAAAACAAGTTGACTAAGAAAATTAGATAAATAAGGTAAAAGATCGATAATTATATCGGTCTTTTATCATGTAAATAGTAAGTATCAAGTTTCTTTAGTTGAAAAATATAATAGTATAAGAAAAATGCGAATATATTTCGAATAATATTCGAAAATATTGTCGAAAATTATTGATTTTATATTGATTTTATATGTATAATGTAATAGAATAATAACATAATGTTTAAAATTTCAATTATTTTGTTATTCTAAACAAGATGAGGAGGAAAATGTATGAATGAGGGATTTATAAGTTTTAAAAAGAAAATCTTAAAGGAACATTTAACTAAATGCTTAATACTATCTATTTCTCTTGGTCTTATAGTCTTTGGTGGATTATTTCTTTTGTGGAAATTACAAGCTATTTCTCTTCCAATTTGGATGGTAATAATTATTCCCGTAGCTTGCTTTATTATTAGCTTTTGTGGACCATACTTTTTATTAAAGCCATGTGACAAGAGAATTGCAAAGCGTTTAGACCATGAGCTTAAGCTTAATGAAAAAGTTCAAACTATGGTGGATTATAAAGATAGTGATGAATTTATCGCATGTCTTCAAAGAGAAGATACAGAAAATAAATTAAAAGCCATTTCTTTAAAAGCCTTAAAATTTAATTTACCAATCGCTTTAATTGTACTTGGTATAATCGGTGTTGCATCTACAACTACGGCTGTTTCAATCCCTATGAAACACGAGCAAAGTCCTGTTGAGCCTGAAAAGCCATTTACTCTAACTGAGCTTCAAATTAAAAGAATTGAAGAGATTATTGCAAAGGTTAAGGAATCTAATATTAATTCTGAGCTAACTTCAAGCTATGAGAATGAATTGAATGCATTAATAGAAAAGCTTAAAGTAATAACTAAGCAAGATACAGTAAATGAAGAAGTGCTAAAAACGATTGAAAAAATAACTAATGAAATGAATGATACTAATAAGAACAAAGCTATTGGTAAAGCTTTAAATAGTATTGAGAGCACATTTTATGATGATAATGGTAAATTTAAGCCTGTTTCTTCAAGAAAAAATGCTTTTGTTGGTAAGTGGATGACAAAGGATGAACAGAAAAAAACAATAACAATTACAAAAACATTAGTAAATGCCAATGGAAAATCATATGCCTTTGAAAAGGAATTAGCTTCAGGTAATTATAAGCCAGGTGATACTATTACGGGATTTATTCCTGGTAGTAAGACTGAAAGCTGTGAAATCATTATGGGAAATGACTATATTACATACAATAAAGAAAATTATTATTTGTATGAAGGATATACAAAAATTAGAGATTTAGGTCGAGCAATTTATAATTTTGAAGGTAATTTAAACAATTATTTTCAAGGAATTAAAAATGATTATTCTGAGCTTTCAAGCGGATTATATGGTTGGCAATATACATATGCTAAAACAGTTGCTGATTCAACTGCGATAAAGACGGCAATTGAATCAACAAATCTAGTAGAAAATGATTATTATAAAGCTTTTATTGAGTATAGTGATACCATTAATAAAGTACAAAATACATCAGTATCAAAGGTTTTAGATTTAATTAATGAAGCAGTAGATTATCTTGAGAAAAATATTACAAATTTAGTTAATCTAGAAATGAAAAACCGTGATACAGTTTATTATATTGAGGATGAATTAAGAGATATATTTGGTTTAGATCCTGCAAGTAGAATTGATGACAAGCTTGAAGAAGATAAAGATATTTCAAGTGATGACGATTCAAATAAATCAACAGCTGATAAAGTTAGTGGTGGTGGATATGGTGAAGGTGAGACAAAGTATGCTCACGATGATTATTTCTTCCATTATGACCCTTCAACAGGTGAGTCTACATTCTATGCATATGGAAAATTCTATACAACATATCAAGGCTATTTTGAAGCCTTATCAAATGAGGGTGTTTTAACTGATGAAATGCGTGAATTTATTGAAAGCTATTTTAACAAGTTAAATACTGGCCTTGATAGCGAAAAAAATAAAAATTAGGAGAATAATATGGAAAACATTGAAAAAGTAAAAAAGTTTAGTGAAACAATTAAAACAATTAAAGCTGAGATTCATAAGGATGTAGTAGGACAAGAAGACATTGTTGACAATGTTATTATTGCGATTATTTCTGGTGGTAATGTACTTCTTGAAGGTGTACCAGGTGTTGGTAAAACAAGATTAGTACGTACTTTAGGAAAAACATTGTCATTACCATTCTCAAGAATTCAATTTACACCAGATTTAATGCCATCTGATGTTACTGGTACTAATATTATTCAAAAGGATGAAACTGGTAAAATGAAGATGGTTTTTCAAAAAGGACCTATTTTTGCCAATTTAGTACTTGCTGATGAAATTAACCGTGCAACTCCAAAAACACAATCAGCCATGCTTGAGGTAATGCAAGAGCACAAGGTTACTATTGCAAATCAAACATACAAGATGGCAGAGCCATTCTTTGTCCTTGCAACACAAAATCCAATTGAACAAGATGGTACTTATCCTCTTCCAGAGGCTCAAATGGACCGCTTTATGTTTAAATTAGTTATGAATTTCCCAACAATTGATGAATTAAAAGATATTGTAAATATGACACAAATTACTCTTGAAGAAACTGCAAATGCAGTTGTTGATGGACCAACAATTCTTGAAATGCGTGAGCTTTCAAAGACTGTTCCTGTTATCGATGATGTACTTAATTTTGCAATGACTTTAGTTTCAATTTCTCACCCAGAACTTCCAAATACATCTGAAACTGCAAGAAAGTATATTAAATATGGAGTTTCTCCTCGTGCTGGACAAGCTTTAATTACAGCTGCTAAGGTTCGTGCATTAATAAATGGTAACTTTAATGTATCTATTGAAGATATTGAAACATTAGCTTATCCTGTATTAAGACACAGAATTAAGATTAATTATACTGCAATCAATGAACATTTATCAGTTGATGATGTTATTGGTTTATTAATCAGTGAAACTAAAAGGTACTGCAAATAATTATGGCAAAGTATGCAATTAATGAAGATTTTTTGCAACAACTTGAAACATTAGAATTAATTTTAAAAAATAATGTAGCCGGAGTATTTGGTGGTAATCATCAAAGTAAAAGCTTCGGCTCATCTTGTGAATTCGCCGATTATAGAGATTATATTCCAGGCGATGATATTACTAAAATTGATTGGAATGCATATGCTCGTTTTGAACATTTATATCTAAAGCAGTATTTAGATGAAAGACGACTTCATACTAAAATATATTTAGATGCTAGCCGTTCAATGGATTATAACAAGAGTAACAAGGCGGTAAAAGCATTACAGGTTGCTGCAGCTTTTGCCTATCTATCAGTTGTTATGATGGATAAGGTTTCGATTTATTATATTAAAGATGATTATGTATATGACCTTGCATTAAATATTGCAAATAAAGACCAATTTTTTAATAACATTCAGAAGCTTAATGAAATTGATTTTGATGGTGATTTCAATTTTAGTGAAGCAGTCTTACCAACTAATGTTGGCTATGGAGATGGTATTTCAATTGTAGTTTCTGATTTTTTGACGGAAAATGATTTTGAGCGTGGTATTGATTATCTAATTAGTAAAAAACGTGATGTATTATGCTGTCAGGTTCTTGCAAGTGATGAAATGCGACCAATGTTTAATGGAAAGATACATTTATTTGATTCTGAAAATGCGCTTAATGATTATAGGAAAAACATTAATAAGGATGTACTTAATGCTTATAGAGCTGCTTTAAGTTATATTATTGACTCTATGACTGATTTTTGTGCATCTCGTGGTGCAACATATCTTCTTTGTGAAGAGAAGAAATCTATTAATGATATTTTCTTAAATGAGTTAATTGAGAAGGGGGTACTTAAATAATGAGTTTTCTTTATCCTCTTGGATTATTAGGTTTAATTGGAATCCCTATTCTAATTATCATTTATATTATTAAAAATAAATATACTGAGCAAACAATTGCTAGTACATATATTTGGAAACTTAGTGAACGCTTTTTAAAAAGAAAAAAGCCTATTTCTAAGCTAAGGGGCTTAATTAGTCTTATTTTACAATGCTTAATTGTTCTTTTTCTTTCCTTTTTAATTTCAAGTCCATCATTAATAATTAAGGGTGGAGCAAGTGATTATTGCTTTATCGTCGATGGTAGTGCTTCAATGAATAAGAAAGAAAACGGAAATACAAGATTTAATCTTGCTAAGGATGAAGTTGAAAAGCTAATTAGCGAATCTAAAAATGGTAGTTCATATACAATTATTTTTATTGGAAATGATACGCAAATTCTTTGTGAAGGTCTTGAAAATAAGAAGAAGGCTATTGAAATTTTATCGGAGCTTAAGGCTACAAATATTGCCAGTGATACAGTAGATGCTATTTCATATGCTCAAGCATATTTTAATGATAATGCTTCAATTAAGACGTATTTAATTAGTGATAAAGCCTATACAACAAAAAATGTTGAGCTTGTTAATGTTGCAAGCACTGATGTTAATTATTCAATATTAAATTGTAATTATAAGCTTCATGCTGCAACTTATAATGAAGATGGTACAGTCAATACACCTGCAAAGCTTCAAATTACAGGTGAAGTTATGGCCTATAACGATAATACGGATTTAAATCTTGAGCTTAAGGTAAATGACTCTGCTGCAGCTACGCAAAGTGTTAGAGCTTTTGATAATAATGCTAGTAGCTTTACTTTTGAAGTTGAAAGAGAATCTTTCAATAGCTTAGAAGTATCTATTTTAAATGAAGATAATCTTGATTTAGATAATCATTATATTGTGTATGATTTAGTATCTGAACATAATTATAAAGCATTAATTGTCAGTGAAAATCCCTTCTATATTGCAGCTACATTAGAGGCATATGGTAAGATTGATACAATTGATGTAAAAAATTATGAAGAGTATGAGCTTGATACTCCTACAGGTTATGGGCTTTACATTTTTGATTCTAATTGTACCCCTGATGTTTTGCCAACTGATGGTACAATTTGGATGTTTAACCCAACAAAGAGTATTTCTGGATCTGGGTTTGCTGTTTTAAATGCAAATAAAGAGATTTCATCTGCTACTTTAGAGCGTTCTAATGTATATGGTGAGGAAAAGAACCTAGTTGAAGGTTATATTGATTCTGAAAACTATAAGCTTGTTGTTAAGCGTTATACAGAATATTCAATAAGTCGTAATTTTCAGACTTTATTTACATGTGATGGAAAACCTGCTATTTTTACAGGTACTACAACTGGCAAGTCTAAGAATCGCGAAATAGTGTTCAGCTTTGATCTTCATTATTCTAATTTAGCGATGAGTGTAAATGCTTTAAGATTATTTAGTAATATGCTAGATTTCTCATTCCCTACTGTTATCAGTTCATCTAACATTATTTCTGGTGATGAGTTAAGCTATAGTGTTTTACCACAAACAAAAAATATGCGTCTTATTGCTCCATCTGGTACGTCATCATATTTAGATTGTAGTGGAAGTGCAGGAACAGTTAAGATTACTGAAGTAGGAACCTATGAGCTTGTGGTTTCTTTAGAAAATGGAATGGAGAAGAAGTTTAGTATCTATTCGAATTATCCTGAAGATGAGAACAAAAATGATGTTACAGTAGCCTCTATTGAGGGTGTTTCGGAAAATAATAATAGAAATGGTTCATTTAGTTTAATGATAATTCTATATATTTGTGTTGCGCTATTTTTTGTAGCAGATTGGATGGTGTATTGTTATGAACAGCATCAGCTTTACTAATCCTTATTTATTATTTGTTGGTATTGCCTTACTAGCTGTTGTGCTTGTTCCTTTCTTTTTATCAATTAAGAAAATAGGATTTAATTTTCATAATATTACATCACTTGTAATACATGGTGTACTAGCAGTTTTAGTTACACTTGCTCTCGCAGGAATGACTTTAACTTTAGTGATGACAGAAACAGATGTATATGTTCTTGCTGACTGTTCATATTCCTCAATTAAAAATTTGGACACAGTTGATACATATATAAAGGATTTAAATAAAAATTTACCCGATAATTCTAAATTAGGTATTATTTGTTATGGTAAGGATTATGAGGTCATAACTAATTTGGGTGAAAAAATTAAAAGTGTATCAGAAAATAATATTGATGATACCCAAACTAATATTAGACCTGCTCTTGAATATACAACAACATTGTTTAATGATGATGCGATTAAAAGAATCGTTATTATCTCAGATGGTGGTGAAACCAATCAAAAGAGTATTTCAGGTCTTATAAGTGATTATGAGGAAAGAAATATTCATATTGATGCAATTTTCCTTGATAATAATTTAAAGGAAGACGCCGACGAATTCCAAATTTCTGATGTATCATATAATCCTAAAACTTATATTGGTAAGGATGAAAATGTAACTATTACTGTTGACTCTAATAAGAAGGTAATGACGGCAAACTTAAATTTATGTCATAATAATGAAGTTGTAAGTAATCAAACAGTAAGACTTGAAAAAGGATCTAATCAATTTAAAATTAATCTTGATACAAGTGTGGCTGGTACCCAGTCCTTCCGGGCTGAAATATCAGAATATACTGATGATGAACACCGTGATAAAACGGATACAAATCCATACAATAATGTTTATTATTTTGATCAAGATGTAACTGATGAAATAAGCATTTTATACCTTTCAAATTCGACAGATAATGGCAGTGCTGAATATAATACATTTAAGGCTATTTATGGTGATGAATCTAAATATAAGGTTACAAAGTTTATTAATGATGATACAAATATTCCTGTAACGCTTACGGATTTAGCTAAATATGATGAAATTGTATTAAACAATTTTAATGTCAATAGTGAAAATTTTAAACAAAATTCAGATATGTTTGTTAATAATTTAAGTACTATTGTATCCGAATATGGCAAAAGTGTTGTTACAATTGGTAATACTTATGTTCAAGGTTCAACCGGAGATGACGCTTATAAAACTTTAAGCACAATGCTTCCTGTAAATTTTGATAAGGATGCCAATCAAAATCGTTCATATATTATATTACTTGATATTTCTAAGAGTATGTTCCAAGCTGGACATATTTTAGCGGCAAAACAAGTTGCATATAATTTGCTAGACCTATTAACTGAAAAAGATCAATTTACAGTTATTCCTTTTTATGGGGATAATATGGAGCTTTTTTCAGGTAAGGCTACAAAGAAAAACATTGATTACGTTAAGGAAGAGATTAAAAATCTTACAGGTAGACAAGCAACAAATATAAGTGCAGCCTTAAATGTTGCATATAATAAATTGGTCAATGCTAACTATAAGACTAAACAAGTAATGCTTATATCAGATGGACGTTCTTTTAGTCAAGATGAAACAAGTATTAAAGAAGCAATAAGTAAAATGAAATGGGCTAACATTAATGTTGATTGGGTATGTGTAAATGAAGAATATCATGATGCAGAAATCCCTGGATTTAGTACATTAAAGAGCTCAATTGAAAGTAACGAAAATAATATTATAGGAAAATTTACAAGAATTACGAGAGAAGAAGATGCATCTAGTGCCGTATTTTCAGAAATTGCAGATAAGGTAACTAATATTCATCGAGATGAAGGTAATTATGCGGTAAATGTTGCCATTAAAGATCATGAAGTGTTGACTAACGTTTCAGGTATATCTAAAAAAATAAAGGATTTTTATGCTGGAGTAGAAAAAACATCAGCGAATACAATTCTTGAAACAGTTGATAAGAAAGTTAATTATCCATTATATGCCACATGGAATTTTGGTGATGGTAAAGTGACATCTTTAGCAACTAGCTTAAATAACGTTCTAAGTGGTGAAGGGTCTAATGAAAATATTTTCCTATCAAATATTGTTACATCTTCGACACCTAATAATCAAAATTATTCATCATATAAAGTGACATGTGAAAAAAATGGTGATCAAATGCGAATTACAGTTATTCCACAAACTGTTAATCCAAATGCAAATGTTGTGTTAAGTGTAATTGATCCTTCTGGTAATACTACAGAATATAAGATGAATATTAGTTCAAATAATTATTATTATGATTATAATATTAATTTAATAGGTTCATATAAACTTGTTGCTAAATATAATGATGTAGAAATAATTGAAAGATTTAATTTTTCATATTATTCAGAATATGATTCCTTTACTTCATATGATTCAGCTTATTTATATAACTTGATTACTAGTGATGGACAGGTTTCTGAGGATGGTAAACTGATTGTATCAAATGATAATCTACCTATTACAACGTACACATATGAATTTACACCATTATTTATGATTATATCATGTGCATTATTTGTATGTGATATTGCTATTAGAAAACTAAGATGGCAAGATATTAAAGATATTTTTACAAGAAAGAAGAAGGTGAACTAATATGAAAAGAAGAATTGGAAATCTTTTACTTATTGGATCCCTATCTTTACTTGCAAGCTGTGGGGAAATTAATGGAGGAACATCAATTGCTAAGCCAAGTGTTGCTCCTTCAACTTCAACAACGCCAAAACCTAATGAGAATGTAACTTTTTCTGCAACTCTTAATCTTAATGGGAACCCATTTTATTTAACAGATTCGGAAATAGAAGCAATTTGGCAAAATAACACAACTACGGTACAAGCTCCTTTTAATGATGATTCAGTTGCTACAACTCAAGGATTAGATGGGGAGTATTATGTGCATTTAACTAAAAGTCCTAAAAATTATACATATGATCCAAATTCGACAATTGTTACAACGAATAATCCTAATTGTAGCATTGAATTAATGCGTTTAGCTAAACCATCTGGTGGTTCAGGTAAAGATTTATTTGACAAAATTTATAATATTTCGGACATAAAACCAAATGCGGTTGGAAAAAGTTATGCATTTGAGGCTACAATAAATAGTGCAAATGATGTTGTATATTATCAATTTGTTCCTAAGGTTGCTGGGTCTTACACGATAGAATCAATGGTTGATATGTTTGATAATAAAGTCAATCCGAAAGTATTAACGTTTTATACAGGCTCTTCGACTACTGCTCAGTTTGATCAAGAAGTAAATAGTGGTGGTGCTTATTTAGATGGTGGTTATACTAGAAATTTTAAATTTCAAGTTGATTTTACGGACAGAGCATTAGGTGGCGTTGCAAAATTTGGTATCAAAGCCGAAATAAATGATAGTATATCATATCCCGTAACTGTTCCATTTAAGATTACTTATCAAGGTGAATATAATGTTTCAATGGTTAATAATAAAGTAATGTATGCCGAAGAAATGTATTATAAGCGTGATAATGATGGAAATTATATAGTTGATGAAAATGGAAATTATGTACTTAATTATGTAAAAATGGCTCCTGGTGAGGAAAGTTATGATTATGATTTTGGTGCAGGAGGTAGTCATAATTCAACCTTCTATAATCAATTAATAGATCCAAGCTATGTATATGATGGTGTTCATAATAAATATTTAAGGAGAAGATTTAAGCTTGTTAATGGTGAGTATATTTCAGCGCCAGATGGTGATTATATATTAAAAAGTACAATTGCAAGCGTCGAGCGAAAATCATCTTATCATAATTTTATTTCATATTCAGCATTCCAAAATGGCTCTTCACTCATTTTAAATCAAAAAAATTTGGTATATAATGCGGAAGATGGATATTATCATTATATAAAAAATGGCGAAGATAACATAGTGTGTGCTAATTTAACGAATGTCATAGACATTTTAGGGGTAAGTATTGTCGGTGTTGAAGACGATGGAAAGCTATGGATCACTAAAATGGGAACTAATCAGTATGATGAAAACGGATTAAGAATTATTGAAAATTATAAATATTTCTTAGACGCTGAATATATTGGTTGTGTCAATAGTGATGGTATGATTTATGTTACAAAAGAATTAGTGACATTCTTACAAAAATTATGTAATTCAACTAGTTATTTCTTTGATGGATATGGCTGGCTAGAAACAGAGGGAAATATTTATGCAGCTGATGGTAGTGAATGGATGTTTGCCTGTGGTTTCTATTCAAATCAATAATTAAAATAATATTCTAAAAATGCAATATATTGAAAAAATATATTGCATTTTCTTGAAAATAAAGATATAATTCTTTCGTAATAGTTTAAAGAATGAATATAATTAGACTAATTTTATAAATTATTAAATTTTTAGGAGGAAATAAAATGAAGAAAATCGTTAAGATTTTGTCAGCATTATCACTTGTAAGTATCAGCATTGCTGGTTTAGCCTCTTGTGGTAAGATTAAAAGTAGTACGCCTACTACTGGTTCTGAAGCTACTGGAACTAGTGGAACAACTACTAGTGGAGCATCTACTACTGTTCCAGTTGATTACGTTACATATAATGTTAAAACTCAATCAATCAGTGGAAAGCCAATATCAAATGCTTACGTTACATTAAAAGGAAGAAATGGTGAGTATTCTGGTTTCTCTGATTCAAATGGACAGGCCTCAATAAAAGCACCTGCTGGAACGTATGAAGTTCAATGTGAAGATATGGAAAGTGAAGGCTATGTTGTTGATTCATCGTCTGATGGAATTCAAATTGACGATTCAGGTGAAGAAATAATTATTAAATTTAAACCTCAATTGATTCAAGAACAAATGCCAAAAAACACAAAATACGCTGAAAATGATCAGGCATATGATTATACATTTGAAGGTTATGATTTTGGTAGTAAGACTAATTTTGGTGAAAAAGTGACATGGACATTGTCAGATTTACTTGAGGATAATGAACTTGTCGTTTTAAATTTCTGGTATACAACCTGCTCATGGTGTGTTCGTGAATTTCCATTTTTAGTTGACTCATATTCAGCATACACGGATAAGGTTAAAGTTATCGGTATTAACCCAGGTGAAAGCTATAATGATACAGTAGATACTGTTAAAACATTTGCTAGTGAACAAAAGCTTAATATCATGTCAACAGTTGGTGATACATCTTTAATTGCTCCATTTGGTGTTACGGGTTTCCCAACATCAGTATTTATTGATCGTTATGGTACTATAACGATGATAGAAGGTGGAGCAATTACAACCAAGGATAAATGGGACGGTCTATTTGCAAAATATACTGGTGACAATTATGTTCCTACATATGAAGCATCAGGTTCTGATGTTGTTCCTGATGTTGAATTCCCAGGCTCAGCAGTATTAGAGAAAGCAGCATTAGCTAAAAATGTATCTGCTACATTTAAAGAAGAAGATCGTGAAACTTATAAGAATATTTGGCCTTGGGTTGCTACTGAAGATGGTACAGCAATCAAGCCTTCAAATAAAGGCGTTAATAGTTCATATTCTATAGCTTGGATGGATATTACGGTTCCTGCTAATAAGGTACTTGCTATTGACTATAAGGCATCTTGTGAAGATGGCGATATGTTAGGTATATTCCTTGATGGTAAGCGCTTATGTCAAATGTCTGGTAATGATAAGGAATTTAAAACAAAGTATTTATATGTTGCAGGTAATACTGATGAAAAGATTTCTGTTGAATTCTTCTTCTATAAGGATTCAAAAACAGCAATGTTTGATGATACTGTGTATATAAATAATGTTAGATTTATGGAACAATCAGAATTGACAAGTAAGTTCCAAGTTATTCGTCAAGCTGCATCTGGTGAAATTAATCCATTTACTTTAAAATGGTCAAACTATATAACTCCAGTATTTAATGAAAATGATGGCTACTATCACGTAGGTAGTGAAGATGGACCTCTTCTACTTGCAGCATTAAATGATAAAAATACTCATTTTTCTAATAAAGAAATTATTACTTTGTTAGCTGAAAATTCTGAGTTATTTGTTGATAAGACTGATCCTAAAAATCCAATTGATTATGGTAAAATTATTAGTCAATATGCAAATTATGCTGATAATTCTTCAATTACAATGCTTGATTTACCAACTAATGGTTTAACTTCAATTACTAAAGATCTTGCAGCTGCATTACAGTTCGTTGCTAGAGAATTCGGTGATGAAAAATTAAAGGATTTTGATTTACAATGGCTTGAAATGTGTGTTTATATCAGTGAGTACAATACTCCAAAAGGTGAAGAAATCGGCGACCCTATTAAAGGACTTGCAACATTTAACGCTTTAGAAGCTCAAATTACAAATCCTGAGGATAGTCTAGATGATCACTATAACTATATTAAATTTGATTTCCCTTTAGTTCCACGTGGATATTTATTCAAGTTTACTCCTGAAAAATCTGGTATATATCATCTTTATGGTATAAGTGGACAATCTACTGAATGCTTCTTCTATGGAACTGGCTCTGAAAGACAAGAAGATTCAAGAGCGTATGTATCTCGTGATAACTTCATAAGATATGACAATAATGTGAAATATGCGGAAGATTTTGATCAATATATGTATTATGAAGCTGGACAAACATATTACGTTGCACCTGTATTCTTTCATATTGATGATACTGAGCATTTATTAAGATTCCGTATTGATTACTATGGTACATATAAGGAATATTTAGCTCAAGCATCAGATGGAACATTCACATATAATGAAAATGCTGATGGTTCAATTGGTAATATAATTTCAATTTCTAATATTAAAGTAGCTCTTGGTAATGATGGTTTCTATCATCCAACTGATAATAATGGTAATGTTATTAATGATGAGTATATTTATGCTGATTTCAAATATACTACAGGTGTATTCTCTTCAAATTCACTAGAACAAATCATTGAAAAAGGTGGATTTAATTTTAGTAAAGATGAAAATGGAAATGCTGTTGCAGGTAGTGATGAAACTAGTACAATTAAGCAATATTTGGCTCAAATGGATACTGATGTAAATTCTGTAACATATGGTACTGTTAAAGTTAATTTAGGCTTAATGGGATTACTTCAAAAGCTAATGGATAAGTATACATTTAAGGATGTAGCTGATTCATGGTTGAAAGTTTGCTACTTCAAGGTTACTTTAGGTAGTAAGTAAAAAAATAAAAGTGATTAAATGGTACAGGATGACCTCTTGTACCATTAATTCATATTTAAATAGGAGGTGTTAAATTTGAAGAATAAGGATAAATTTGCTAGAAATTTAATTTGGATCTTAATTTCATTTCAAACAATTCTTACAGGTATTTTCCTTGTTGTACAGGTTTTACGAATTTATTTTGGTAGAGTCGATGGAGAAGAAATTTTCACAAGAGAAAAGGTCGGTCAATATTTACTTCAAATTTTAGTTCTTATTATTATTTGGGTTTTAGTTGTTGTTGTGGGAATTATAATGTCATTTATAAAAAAAATGGATTACAACAATAAGGCTAAAAATAGTAATATTGTTAAGCTTAAAGCAATTACATGTATCTTACCTTATGATAAGATAGAAGAAACAGATGAGGATTATATTTTACTTAAAAGCTATGATAAAAATCGTAAAATTGCATATTTGATTTTTTCTATGATATGTTTAGGACTTGCAGTATTTCCTTTTATGTATCTATTTAATCCTAATCATTTTGTTGCTAATGGTCATGCAACAGGACAAGTTATCGATATGATCCTTCATATTTTACCATTTGTGGTTATAGGTTTTGTATGCTTTATTGCCACAGTACTTTATGAAAATTATAGTGCAAATAATTCAATTATCGTTGCTAAAAAGTTACTTGCTAAATATAAAAAAGGTGAAATCAGCTTTAAAGCTGAAAACAAACGTAAGGTACAGCTTTTATGGGCAATTCGTGGTTTAATTATTGTTATCGGTATTGTATTTATTATTACAGGTATTATCAATGGCGGCCCCTCACGTGTTTACGCTAAAGCTGCTAAGATATGCTCAGAATGTATAGGTTTAGGTTAGAATTATGGAAAAACAAAGTATATTTAGTAAAATTAAAGATAAGATAACCGCAGTATGCTTTAAGATTAATCGATTCTTAGTTCTTAACTGGCCTTCTAAAAGAAGATTAATTCAAATTTATGCGATGTTATTATATAACGCTAACATGCGTGGCTTTGTGACTGGCGATATTTTTGTTGGAAATACAAAAACAGTTTGTTTACCTGGTATGAATTGCTATTCATGTCCTGGCGCAATAGGCGCATGTCCTTTAGGCTCAATTCAAAATGCTTTAGCTGAAAGCAAAACGAAGGCTCCAACATATGTATTAGGTATCATTTTATTATATTGTATTATCTTTGGAAGATGGATATGTGGATGGTTGTGTCCGGGTGGATTACTTCAAGAATTACTTTATAAAATTAAAACCCCTAAACTAAAAAAGAATCGGGTTACAAGAGCATTATCATATTTTAAATATGCTTTATTAGTTGTTCTTGTAATTATTATTCCTATTATGTATGGTGTTATTCAAAATTTACCACTCCCTGCATTTTGTAAATATGTCTGTCCTATTGGAACATTTGAGGGTGGTGTATTACTTCTTGCTAATGGTAATAATGCAACATTTTTTGCTCAATTAGGTCCACTATTTACATGGAAGTTTGCAATTTTAGTAGCCTTCATAGTTGGTTCTATTTTCATTTATCGTTTCTTTTGTAGATTTTTCTGCCCCCTTGGAGCCATATATGGTATTTTCAATAAATTATCAATAATTGGTGTTAAGGTGGATAAATCTAAATGTAATCATTGTGGTGCTTGTGTTTCTAATTGCAAGATGGATGTTATGGAAGTTGGCGATCATGAATGTATTCAATGTGGTGAATGTATTAAGACATGTCATTCATGTGCGATTAGTTGGAAGACAATTAGTACTAAGGTGAAAGCTGATATTGATGCTTCTAAGAATACGGCTGAAGAATTAAAGCTAGAAGATTCACAAATTGATGTAGAAGAATTTGATACTATAGAAAAGAAGGAAAATAGTTTCGTTAATTTTTTCAAAAAACTTGGCTATAAAATTGCCAAAAATAAAATAACTGTAATTGTCACTTCAGTTATGCTTGCTATTCTTACTTGTGTAATTTTATATGCTAGTGTATGGTCAGTTGAAAAAACAATTGAAGTAAACCATGTTGTAAATAAAGTGGATGTTAATTTATATCATGAAGATGATATTACATCTGGTCATTGTACTGAAACAAATATTTATGCCAACAATAATGATATTATTGCTTTATATTTCTATGATACATTTAATATGGATGAAATTTATGAAGTCTCAAAGGCATATGATCATGGTGCAAAGGTTTATGCAATTAGTAGTTATAAAAATCATGAATCTAACTATAACAGTATTATTGCTAATAAAGATAATATAAATATGGATGCAATAAATTTTGCATATGATACCGAAAAATCATCTGCAATTAAAACATTTGTTAAAGAAGAAATATATCCTTATTATATATGGTCAGATAAGAAGAATAATGTTAAGTACTCTTCAACAGGAAATTTAAGTGAACAGCTTGATTTTATCGGAAGTGCTAATCAAGGTATAACATTTGGCTTTAATGTTGGAGAAAAATGTTATTCTAAAAATATTAATTTAATTGACCAAAATGCTAAAGAAACTGGTGAAATTTTCAGTTTGGCTCAAAATAAAGGAAAAGTATCTGTAATTAATTTTTGGGGTTATTGGTGTACACCATGTAAAGAGGAATTACCAGGCTTTATAAATGTATATAATGATATAACTGCAAAGTATGGAGATGTCCTAGAAATGGTTGCAATCCATCAAGGTACAACATTCTTAAGCGATTATGATCTTGAACAAGCCTCTGATTATATTAAGGATCAAAATGCTCCAATTAAATGGGGACATGATGATGCATCTGATTCATACTTTAAAATGTTAGGCGGTACATCAATCTATCCGATTACAATTGTAGTAGATGGTGATGGAATTGTTAGGCTTAATCGTGTTGGTAAATTAAGCGAGGCTGAACTATTAAAAGTTGTAGAAGATATTTTATCAAATAAATAAAAGAAAAATATTAAGCGATATTACTTATTTTTGTAATATCGTTTTATTTATTATTAGTGATAAGTTAAATTTATTCAACATTTTAAGTTTTAAAATAATGTGTTTATAGTAACTTTAGGGTGAAAAATATAATAAAACCGAATTTTTTTCGAATTTTCTCTTATTTTATTTGAAAAAAACTTAAAAAATATAAAAATTAGTTTTTTCTTCGATTCTTAATGAATAAAAAACATAAAAAAACAATATTTATTGAAAAAAATTGATTTTTTTGTTGTATTCTTGGTAAAAAGAGTGTACAATTACAATGTATTAAATTATACCAAAAATAAACATTTTTAAAGAGAGGTTAATAATGAAAAAATATAAATTATTTGCAGCTTTATCAGTAATTGGTGCAGGTTTTGCTCTTGCATCATGCGGGAATACAGCAGAAAGTTCAACCAGTGGTGCAACAAGTACTCCAAAACCTACTGACACTTTACCTTCAACTACAACAACAACTGGAACTACACCATCTGGTCAAGTAAAAAATGATAAGTCATACGTAGTTAACGTTAAATATCCAAACGGAGAACCTGTAAAGGGTGCTAAGGTTCAATGGTGTTCTGTAGAAAATGGTACATGCTACTCAATGATTCCTGTTGATGATAATGGCCAAGCATTTACAAATGAGTTAGAAACAATCGAAGGAGATTTTAATGTACATGTTAATAGTCTTCCTGCAGGCTATACTTTTAATCCATATGAAATCGTTCAAAATAAAGATAATCATGTTAGTGATGCAGTTATAACTAAGCTTGCGGACGCAACAGTAATTACTGATGCTACAGCGACATCAACTAGTCCTAAGCAACTTTCTCAATTAGGCTACTATACTGCAAAAATAACAAAAGGAAAAGATGTATTTTTTTATCTTGATATTAATGAAGCAGGAACATATGAAATAGAATCATATGCAAATGAAACATCTGATTTGCTTATTGGATATTGTGGAAATGATATCGAAAAGATTGGCGATCCTAATAAATATGATAATAATTCAGGAAATAAGGGCAATTTTAAATATTCATTCACTGTGTCTGAAGAAGAAGCAAGTCAAAATAAACATTACGTATTTCTTGTTCGTGAAAGTGCAAGTACAACTTCTTTTGCATTTAGTGTTTTAAAAAAAAGTAATTAATATATACTAAGTCAAATTGGAGGAAATTATGAAAAAACGAATTAATATAATAACTGGATTCGTTGTAGCAATTATGTGTGCTATTTTCCTTGTAGGCTGTGGAAAAAGTAGTGATAAATATGCGGACTATGCTAAGGTTATTTACCATTTAGAGGATGGCGAATACAAAGGTAGTAAGCTTGATGTTACAATGTATTATCCCGTTGAAGAAGGTCAAAAATTAGCTTTAGCTAAGACTATTGATCAGATTGATACAATATCTCCACCAGGAACAAATAAGGTTTTAGGTGGTTGGTATAAAACAAAAACAGAAAATGGATATCAAGATTTAGTTGATGCAAAATATGAAATCGGCTATAAAGAAACACTTGATTTATATGCTAAATGGAAAAATTCAATTAATAATAAGTTTGTTTTTAAAGCAAAGATTAACAATGAAGATGTAGTTTTAACTACCGCTGAAAATTATGAGGCAGGAGGCAAACTAAATGTAAGTGAAAGTTTAGAAATTGAAATTAAAAGAGCACTTAAGGAACATAACCTTACATATATTAAGGAATTTGAGGTAGATTCTAAGAAGTATGATAAAACAACAATTTCTGAAATCACAATGCCAGAAACTGATTCTGATTTTGAATATGTGATTTATGTTGATTATATCGTAGGTAATTATTATTTAGTTTCAAATCCAACTGAATTTAAGAATGCAATGATATATATTTCAGACTATGATGGAATTTACTTAATGGAAGACATTAATCTGAATGATTATGCTGATTTATCAGCCCTTAATTCTCAAACAACGACAAAAGAATTAATTGGAAATGGTCATACTATTACTTATACTACTAATTATCAACAAAGCTATACTAATGATCAAGCTCAATCATTCTATGAAATTAGTATTTTCCATAATGCTACAAACATTAATGTTCATGATGTTAATTTTGAAGTAACATGGTATGGTAGAAGTAAGGATGTTCCTGTATTAGTAACTGGTTTGGCCTTAACAGCTTCAAATTCAAAATTTGCTAATATAAATATTTCATACACATATAATTCTCGTAATGAAAATGATACCGAAGGAAAAGCAAATGATGTTTATGATGTATCAAATTCTCAAAATTATGAAGTAAATAACGTAACAATAACATATAAAAAGAAATAATAGGAGGAAAAACTATGAATAAGAAGATAACTTTTAAAAAATTATTAGCTTTAGGTTTAGTTGGAGTAGCTTCACTTGGCGTAGTTAGTTGTGGTAAGTCAACTACAACAACACCAACTGACGTAACAAATAAGAATAATGAAACAAGACCATTTGTAATGGCTTCTCAAGAGGTAGATCAAGTATTTAGCCCATTCTATTCATCATCAACTTCAGATGCAAGCGTTGTTGGTATGACTCAAATTAGTATGCTATCAAATGATAAGGATGGTAATCCTCAAACACATAAGCAAGGTGCTAGTGTTGTTGTAGAAGATTATGAAATCGTCAAAAATACTGCAAATAATACTTCTACTTATAATTTTGTTTTAAGAAACGATGTAAAATTTTCAAATGGTTCTCAATTAACGATTAAGGATGTATTATTTAATCTATATGTATATCTAGATCCTACATATAATGGTTCTGCAACTTTGTATTCAACTGATATCGTTGGTTTAAAGCAATATCGTACTCAATCAGATAATGAAAATGAACAAGATAACTTCATGGATACATTTAATCAACAAGCTAATCAAAGAATTAACAATTTACTTGATGCTTGGGAAGATATTATGGATAAAAATGCCGATATCAAGTTCACTGAGTCTTCATTTAAAGAAAAACTTCAAGAATATCAAGATGAACAAGGTGATGTTGACTCATATATGCATTTAGTTGAGGACTATACAAAGGGCTGTTCTTTATTTAAAGAGGAAATTGATAGCGATTATAAAAATGCAAAATCAACTAATCCAGAAGATATTATTTTTACGGATAAGGATAATAAAGAACATAAAAATTTATTCTCTACTCCACAAGAAATCTTCTTATATAATGAAGGATTTATTAAATGGAATAAAAAGGATGCAAAGCTTGAATTTACTGCTCACTCTTCACTTGATGAGATTAAAGCGTTAACAGAAGAGCAATGTAAACAACTAGTAGTTGATGCATATATTCCTGAACAATTTGGACAGGTTATTCAATTTTTCCAAACAGCAACAGAATTAAGAACATATATTGCAAATGATTTAGCAAAAAAGCATCTAGATAATAATATGAAATATAATAATATTTCTGGTATAAAGTATGCTAATCAAACAAGTGAAGTAACAGTAAATGGTCAAAAATATGGTGCTCCAACACTTGATACTGATGGAAGTGTGCTAGATGGAAACCAAGTTCTATCTATTACAATTAATGGTGAGGACCCTAAGGCAATTTGGAACTTTGCATTTGCCGTTGCGCCTATGTATTATTATTCAAATCAAGAACAAATTTCTAAATTTGATTACGTGAAAAATTTTGGTGTTTCTTATAATGATCAAGATTTCCGTGACAAAGTTTTAAAGGATGAAAATAAAATTTTAGTCCCAGTTGGTGCTGGTGCATATAAAGCATCATCAAAGAATGGCTCAAGTTCGGTTACTGGCGGTACTTTCTTTGATGGAACAACTATTTATTTTGAAAGAAATGAATATTTTAAGGATGGTAAAACAGGCAAGTCTGCAAATATCAAAAATATTTATTTCCGTGTAGTTCCAACTGAGGGTGTCCTTAATGCTCTATATAGTAATAGTGTTGATTATTGTGAGCCAAGTGCTAAGCCTGAAACTGTTTCAGAACTTCAACTTAAGAAAGAAGAAGGATATGAAACGGTTGATGTTAAAACTCAAGGCTATGGATATATTGGACTTAATGCTAGTAAGGTTCAAAATCTATATGTAAGACAAGCAATTATGCATTCAATTAAGGTTGATGATATTGTTTCATATTACGGTGCAACTGCAACAAGAATTAATCGTTCTATGTCTTCAGAGTCATGGGCTTATCCAAAAGGATGTACACCTTATTATCCTTATGTTGGTGATCCTATTCCAAATGACTTAGATGTTGTAAGTCCAAATTATAAAAAATATGTTGACAATATTGGTAAAAAGTCAGGAGAGACGATGAGTGAGGATGAACAAAAAGGCTTCATTGACTACTTAATTGGTACTCTAGGTAAGGTACAAAAAGATGGTAATGGACAATATAATGGCCTAAATTATACATTTACTATTGCCGGAGCTTCTGATGACCATCCAGCTTATAATGCATTTAATACAGCTAAGACTCTCTTAAATAAATGTGGATTACAAATTACAGTAGCTAAGGATAGTCAAGCTTTAATTAAATTAACAAGTGGTTCACTTGAGGTTTGGGCTGCTGCATGGAGTTCAGCTCTTGACCCAGATATGTATCAAGTTTATCATAAGGATTCAAAGGCTACTGCTATTCTTAACTGGGGTTATCCTTCAATTTTAAATAATTCTTCTAAATATTCTGAAGAGTATGCTATTATTAATAAGCTTTCTGATGTTATTATGCAAGCAAGAAAGACAACAGATCAAAATCAACGTACAAATTATTATAAGATAGCTCTTGATTATGTAATGCAGCTTGCAATTGAACTTCCTACATATCAAAGAAAAGATTTATCTGCATTCAATGGTAAGATTGTTGAAAAGAATTCATTAAATGTTGGCGAAGAATTAACTTCTCTAAAGGGTGTTACAGCTGCAATTTGGCGTGCATCATTAGTTGCTTAATCATTAAATTATACTAAAATTTTATGTGGCTATTTAAACATAGCCACTTTTAGCGAAAATAAAGGAGTGTGTTTTATGTTTAAATACATATTAAAACGAATTGGAATTTCAATTCTAGTTTTGTTTGGAGTTTCAGTTGTAATTTATATGATTGTAAGACTTATGCCAACCGATTTCATTGAAAATAAATATCAATCACAACTTGCGAATGGGCAAATGACTATGGAAGATATTTATAATATGAAGGAGCCACTTGGCTTAAATGATAATTCATTTTGGGGTATCTTAAAGGGATATTGGAAATGGTTCTCTCAGGCTATTCAAGGTAATTTAGGTGACTCTTGGAAGTATAACCGTAAGGTAAGTGATGTTATTGGTGAAAACATGTGGATTTCTTTCTCAATTGCAATTATTGCAACGGCTTTGCAGTTTTTAATTGCAATTCCTCTTGGAATTACTAGTGCAACTCATCAATATAGTGCAAGAGATTATATCGTTACTGTTTTAACAATGATTGGTATTTCTCTTCCAACCTATTTCTTTGGTGCTATTTTAATTAAAGTGTTCTCTGTTGACTTAGGATGGTTTCCAACCGAAGGATTAAATTCCTCAAAGGTTTTTGAAACAACCTTTGCTGGATGGTGGGCAAAGTTATTTGATACAATTCATCATTTGATCTTACCTATTTTCTGTTCTGTTATCCTTTCAATTGGTGGATTAATGCGTTATACTCGTACAAATATGCTAGAGGTATTGAGTTCAGATTATATTCGTACGGCTCGAGCAAAAGGGTTAAGCGAAAAGAAGGTTATTTATAAGCATGCATTTCGTAATACAATGATTCCAATCGTTACATTGCTTGCTGGTATTTTACCATCACTTTTTGGTGGTATGATGATTACAGAGGAAGTATTTGGTATTCCTGGTATTGGTCGAATGGCTTATAAAGCTTTAACTGAGGGCGATATTCCCTTTATTATGGGATACAATATGTTCCTTGCTATATTAACGGTACTTGGTACTTTATTCTCAGATATTATGTATTCAGTGGTTGATCCACGTGTTAAATTAGGAAAGTAGGTGATTTTTGTGGATGATTCTAAAATAGTTGAAGAAAATTTAGAGGATGTATCCTCAGAAGTCACAATTGTAGAAGGCGAATTTGAAGATGAAGTAATCAAAGAACAAGAAGAAACATTTAAGCAAATGAGTCCTATTCGTTTAATTTTTAGACGTTTCTTCCGTTCAAAGCTTTCAATTGTTGGACTTATACTTATTATTGTTCTATTCTTGTTTAGTTTCATTGGCCCACTTTTTTCTCCATATGGACAGGCTGAACAAGATCTTTCAACAGTATATATTGAAACTACTCAAGCAGTTGACGTTACAGACAAAGATGGTAATGTTTTATATACTATATATGAAACTGTTACAACTAAAAGAGATATGAATATTTTAGCTGATCCATCTGGTAAGCATTGGCTTGGTACAGATGCTCAGTCATACGATGTTTTAACCCGTTTAATGTATGGTGGAAGAATATCTCTTACAATTGGTTTTGTAGTAGTTATTTTAGAAACAATTATTGGTGTACTATTAGGAGGACTTGCGGGCTATTTTGGTGGCTGGGTAGATGGTCTTATTATGCGTATCGTTGATATATTTAACTGTATACCAACTCTTCCTATTTTACTTATTGCATCAATGGTTATTGATGCTTGGAAGCTAACTGATAGTGTTAAAATTTATTTCATAATGATAATTATTACCATATTTAGTTGGAGTGGTACTGCGCGTCTTGTTCGTGGTCAAATATTGTATTTGCGTGAACAAGAGTATATTACAGCAACTGAGGTTATGGGTCTTCCTACTTGGAGAAGAATTTTCAAACATTTAATTCCTAATGTTATGCCTCAATTAATTGTATCTATGACTTTAGGTCTTGGTAGTGTTATTCTTTATGAATCAACGCTTTCCTATTTAGGACTTGGAGTTAGTGGTGATACTGCATCATGGGGTACAATGATTTCAACTTGTAAGGAACGTTTAATGCTAATGTATCACGTTAACGTTTGGCTTCCTGCTGGTTTAATGATAGTGCTTGCAGTACTTGGATTTAACTTTATTGGTGATGGTCTAAGAGATGCTATGGACCCTAAGAGTAAGAAGTAGGAGGTATTTGTATGGCAAAGAAAAATTCAAATTACCTTTCTAATAAAGAAAGTAAACAAATTGTTCGCTATAATGTTGAGCAAATGCGCTATTATGAAAAAGAGAAAAAGCGCAAAAAGGATCCATCTGAATATACAACCGTGATGAAAAATCCTAATAATATTATCGAAATTGATGATTTAGTTACTTGTTTCTTTACTGATAATGGAACCGTAAAATCTGTAAATCACGTTTCATTTGATCTACCTAAGGATAAAATCATTGGTGTTGTAGGTGAATCTGGTTGTGGAAAATCGGTTACAAGCTTATCTATTATGCAGCTTGTACAGGCTCCTCAGGGTCAAATCACCGGTGGATCAATTAGATTTAATAGTGAAGCTCTTGGCTATGATGAGGCAGGCAATAAGCTTGCTTATGATATTGCTAAAATGCCAACTCAGGAGCTTTACAATATTCGTGGAAATGATATTACAATGATTTTCCAAGAGCCTATGACAAGCTTAAATCCAGTTTTTACAATTGGAAATCAGCTTGACGAGGTATCATTTATTCATAATAAAGGAATTACAAAAGAAGAAGCTAAGGTCCATAGTATTGATATGCTAAATCAAGTTGGTATTTCAATGCCTGAGCGTGTTTATAAATCATATCCTCATGAACTATCAGGAGGTATGAGACAGCGTGTAATGATTGCGATGGCTTTAGCTGGTAATCCTAAATTAATTATCGCAGATGAGCCTACTACAGCTCTAGATGTTACAATTCAAGCTCAAATTCTTGAATTATTAAAAAAGATTCAACGTGAAAAGCATTGTTCGATTATGCTTATTACTCACGATCTTGGTGTTATTGCCGAAATGGCTGATGAAGTTGTTGTAATGTATGCTGGTCGAGTTATTGAACATGGTACTGTAAGAGAAATATTTAATAATCCTTTACATCCATATACAATTGGGCTTCAAAAGAGTAAGCCATTAATTACATCTGATTCACGTGAGCCTTTATATTCAATTCCTGGTTCTGTTCCTAGTCCAATTAATCTTCCAAATACATGTTTTTTTAAAGGAAGATGTAACAAATGTATAAAGAAGTGTGAGGGACCTTATCCAGGCTATACCTATGTAACCGATACTCACTATGTATCATGCTACTTATATGATAAAAAGGAGGCTTCAGAAGATGGAACAAAATAAAGAAGAAATTGTTCAAGAGGAATTAAAACCTAATCCTGAATATATTCTTGAAGTAAAAAATCTAAAGAAGTACTTTCCATTAAATCGTAATTTTTTTGGTAAGCCTCAAACTTATTTACGTGCAGTTGATAATGTATCATTTGGCGTAAAAAAAGGTCAGACAATTGGTGTTGTAGGTGAGTCAGGTTGTGGAAAAACGACTCTTGGACGTACTATTTTAAAGCTTTATGATTCTGATGGTGGTAAAATCTGGTTTGATGGTAAGGATTTAACTGAAATCAAAAGAAACAAGATGAACGATCTTCGGGTTGATATTCAGCTTGTATTCCAAGATCCATACTCAAGCCTTCCTCCAAGAATGACTGTTGGTAGTATTATTAGTGAGGCCGTAAAGGTTCACAATATTGTTCCTAAAGAAGAAGTACAATCCTATACTTTAAAAATTATGGAGCAATGTGGTCTTCAACCTTCATATTATGATCGTTATCCACATGAATTCTCTGGTGGACAACGTCAAAGAATTTGTATTGCTCGTGCTCTTGCAGTTAAACCTAAGCTTGTTATTTGTGATGAGCCAGTAAGTGCACTTGACGTTTCTATTCAAGCACAGGTTATAAATCTTTTAAAGAAACTTCAAAATGAAATGGATTTAACATATGTGTTTATTTCTCATGACCTTTCAGTCGTAAAATATATTACAGATCAAATTCTTGTAATGTATCTAGGAAATATGATGGAATATGGAGATACTGATGAGATTTTTGATAATCCTCTACATCCATATACGAAAGCGTTATTCTCAGCTGTACCAGTTCCAAATCCTGATGCCAAAATGGAAAGAATTATTTTAAGTGGTGACATTCCTTCACCAGCTAATCCTCCAAAGGGATGTAAATTCCATACTCGCTGTAAAGAATGCATGAGTGTTTGTAAGATGCTTGAGCCTAAATATATTGAACATACTAAGAATCATTTTGTTGCATGTCACCTTTATAACGAAGAGGTTATGAACAATTTAGCTAAGTATGATGAAGAACTAAAGCGCGAGGAGCATGAAGTCGCTGTAAAGAAGGCTTTGGAAGAGGAAATGCTTAAAGATAAAAATTGGTTCCAAAAATGGATGATCAAGAGAAAAAAATAAAACCTAAATATATCGATGATGGACATACTATTTATAATATGGATGTTGATGGTATGCCTAATAAAAGACCTAAAAATAATGAAGGTTTAGGTTTAACGCGTAGGGAAAGAAGAGCAGTCATTAGAGCTGCTCTACTACACTTTTTACCCATATTATTTGGGATAATAGTGTGTTTCACTTTAGTTATGATTTTACTTTATTTTTGGCTAAAATGATGAAAGGAGTCCAAAATGAAAATATTTAAAAAAATTAGCATTTTATCATTAACAGCTATTGGTGCTTTATTAGTTGTTAGCTGCTCAAGTAATTCTAATTCTTCGAATGAAAGCAGCAATACAACAGGTGATTCAAATTCACTTCGAGTAACATTAACAGATGGCAAATTATCTGATGCGTCTCGTCAAAATATGATTAAAGCTGAGTATTTAATCAAAAATAATGGCTACAAGGATTCAGATGAAGTTAGTGCTATTATTACACTTAATTCAGCTTCAATGATGGAATTATATTCAAGCTATGGCAATACTTATGATAGTGTTTCAGATTTTTATGAAAGTCCTAAAGGTATCGTCAAAAGAAGAGACCTTGAGATTGAACAAAAGAAAATTATTAACGAATTAATTGCTGCTGGTTATTTTGATTCAGTTGAACAAACATATACAGCTGTATTAAATGGCTTTTCAGTAAAAACAACCTATGGTAAATTTAAAGAATTAGAAGAATGTAATCTAATTAAGCAAGCTATTTTAGGAGATGCTTATAATTTACCTACTACAACCTTATCAACTGAGTCAAAAGCTGCAGATGCTGTTACAAATGTTGTAGATGTATATGATACTGGTATTTTTAATTCTTCAAATGTTGAATATAATGGTGAAGGAACATCTGTTGCAATTCTAGACTCAGGATTTGATTGTTCCCACACAGTATTCCAAAATCAACCTGAAAAGGAAATGATTAGTTTAGATTTAATTAATTCAAAGCTTTCTGATTTGAATGCTTCTAAGCTTACATCAAATCTAAAAGCTGAGGATTTATATTATAGCAAAAAAATTCCTTATACATATGATTATGCAGATAAGGATTACGATGTAAATCCATATGATTCTGAGCATGGTACCCACGTTGCTGGTATCATTGGCGGAAAAGATGATACTATTACAGGTGTTGCGACTAATACTCAATTAGTATTAATGAAGGTATTTGCCGATACATCTGGTGGTGCTGAAACAGATGATATTCTTGCAGCACTTAATGACGCGGTTATTTTAGGTGTTGATTGTATTAATATGTCTTTAGGTACATCTTGTGGATTTAATCGTGAGGCTGATAATGACGCAATTAATGAAACATACGATGCAGTAGAAGCTGCCGGTATTTCTTTAATTACAGCTGCAAGTAATGATTATTCTTCAGGAATGGGTGGCCCTAATGGAAATACTAATAAGACTAGTAATCCTGATTCAGGTACTGTTGGTTCACCTTCATCTTATACAAGTACTTTATCTGTAGCTTCAATTAGTGGACGTAAGAGTCCATATCTTGTTGCAAATGATTCTGATACATTCTTTTTCCTACAATCAAGAACAATCACTAGTAAGGAATATGACTTTATTCAAGGACTTAAGGATGCTGATCCTGAATTTGCCGCAGCTGGAACTAAGACATATGAATATATTACTATTCCTGGTACTGGTTCAAGTGCGTCTTATACAAGTGTTAATGTTAAAGGTAAAATCGCAGTTGTAAAGCGTGGTGATAATTCATTTGAGGATAAGGCTAAGCTTGCTAAGCGTAATGGTGCTCTTGCAATTATTATTTATAATAATGTAGAGGGTGATATCGCTATGACTATTAGTGATACAACGCATATACCAGCTATTTCTATTCTTAAAGAAGATGGTTTAAAACTTGCAGAGAAGTCTTCTGGTACTATTACAGTATCTGATGAATATTTAGCAGGTCCATTTATGTCTGATTTCTCAAGCTGGGGTCCTACTCCATCTTTAGAGTTAAAACCAGAAATTACTGCTCATGGTGGAGAAATTTTATCAAGTATTCCTGGTGGTGGTTATGACAAGATGAGTGGTACATCAATGGCATCACCTAACATGTGTGGTATTGTTGTGCTTATTCGTCAGTATTTAAAGGAAAAATATCCTAATATTACAAGAACTGAACTTCAAAATCTTACAAATTCTTTATTAATGTCAACTGCTACGATTGCTTTAAATGAAGAAGGCAATCCTTATACACCACGTAAACAAGGTGCAGGGCTTGCCAATTTAGCTAACGCAACTAAATCAAATGCGTATATTTCAGTTGAAAATAGTACTAAGCCTAAAATTGAACTTGGTGATGATAAAAATCGCACAGGTTCTTATGAAATGAAATATACAATTAATAATATTTCAAATAAGGCTTTAGAATATACGTTAGATTTAGATGTAATGACAGAGAGTGTATCTTCATCTGATTCAAATTATGTGGCTGAAAAATCATATATGCTTGATAATACATTTAAAGCATATGTTAATAATGTTGAGGTAACTAATAAGAAGGTTACAGTTCCTGCTAATGGTTCTTTAACGGTTACATATAAATATGAATTAAATGATACTGATAGAGCATACATTGAAAGTAACTTTGCTTATGGAATTTATGTTGAAGGCTTTGCCAAAGCTGTTGCAAGTGATTCTGAGGTTTCTTTAAATGTTCCATTCCTTGCCTTCTACGGTGATTGGACAGAAGCTCCATTATTTGATAAGACATATTATGAAGTAGAATCAGAAGCTCATAATGGAAATATTGATGCTGAGGATAAGATTCAAGCTGATTACTGGGCAACCCGTCCTTATGGTTCTTATATGTATAATTATATTATGCCTCTTGGTACTTATATTTATACATTGGACGAATCAAAGTATGACGCAATTCCAGGAAGCGAAGATCATATTGCTATTTCATCTACTTTTGGTACAATTGATGGAATTAGTACTATTTATGCAGGATGCCTTCGTAATGCTAAGACAATGCATTATACAATAACTGATGATGTAACAGGTAAGGTTGTTTATGATTTTACGGATTATAACTGCCATAAGGCATTTGGTTATAATGGTAGTGCTATGCCATATTATAAATATATTCGTCAAACAGCTGAATCACTAGGGCTTCAAAATAATCGTACATATACATTTAATATGCTAGGTACAATTGATTATGGTGACGGTGGCCTTGAAACAAACGCTCGTAATTCATTTAGCTTTAATTTCACTATGGATGATGAAGCTCCAATCATTAAAAATGCTTCATTTGAAAAAGAATATGATGATACGCTAAAGAAGGACCGTTACTATGTAACATTAACTGTATATGATAATCATTATGTACAAGCTGTTACACCAGTAATTTTCACATCTAAGTCATCTTATACAACGTTAAGTGAAAATCCAATTCCTGTATATGGAAATAAGGGTGAAGATGCAACTGTTAAGATTGAAGTTACTGATTATATGGATTTATTATCATCAGATGCACTTGTAAATAATGCAATTTCATTTAATATTGATGATTATGCTTTAAATTCTAACATTTATGTTGTTGAACTTCCTGGTACAACTGGTGAATTATCATTTAGAGAAAATGGTGAAACAGACGGTACGGCACTTAATGGCTTAACTGCAAATGTAAATACTGAATTAGATTTAACTAAGTATTTAGCATCAACAACAGAAGTTGATAAATCATATTTCAAATATTTAACTTGGTCATCATCAAACACATCAATAGCTGATGTTAATAATGGTATTGTAATTCCTTATAAGCGTGGTGCAGTAAATATTACATGTACTGATAAGGTGACAGGAAAAACTGCTACAATTCGTATTCAGGTGTTAAATGCTAGTAGCAATAAGTCAGCTAAGCGTTCTAATTATACAGGCGATGCCGAAATTAACAAGATAACATTTGATTATTTTGATACAACAAATGCATATGCACTCGCTGGTGAATCAAGTAAAATAGGCTCAACTGGTGATAGAGTATATGTTTCAAGTCTATCAGGCCTTGAAATGTATCCAGGCGAATCAGTTAAACTACATGCTTACTTAGACCCTTGGTATGCTGATATATCTAATGCAACATGGTCATCTACTAATACAAAGGTTGCTACGGTAGATGAAGATGGAAATATCAAAGCTTTAAAGGAAGGAACTGCTTATATCTCTTTAAAGAAAAATAATTCTACAATAAGTGCTTCAATTAAAATTACGGTAATGAGTGAGTTCGTAATTGAAGGTAGAACACTTACAGCCTATAAAGGTTTAGGTGGCGATGTAGTAATTCCTGATGATAAGGGAATTCTTTATATTGGTGAGTATGCGTTTGCACTTTATACAACAGACAGAACAATTCAAAATCCTGATGACGATGATGATTATAATAAGACACCAGGTACAAACTCAACTATTAAGTCTGTAACAATTCCTGAAGGTGTAGAGGATATAAAGAAGTACGCATTTTATAATTGTACTGCTCTTGAAACCGTTACATTACCTTCAACAATTAGGTATGTAAGAGAATATGCATTTTCATACAATACAAATGCTATAACATCTGATGGTATGGCTGCATCTTCAAGTCTTGCTAATATTAATCTTAAGGATGTAGAAGTTATTGGTGCACATGCTTTTGCTAATTGTACTAAACTTACAAGTCTTGATTTATCTACGTGCTACGCAATTGGTAATGAAGCATTCTTAGGCTGCACAGGTCTAACAACAGTTGATATTTCTAAATTAAGAAACTCAGGCAGTGGTGTATTTAAAAACTGTACAAATTTAACTAGTTACGTAACTGATTCAAAGGGTCAAACAAGACTTGGAGAAGAAATGTTCTATAATTCTGGTTTAACAACTGCGGCTATCAATTCAACGCAAATCCCAGCTCGTGCTTTTGCTAATTGTGCAGAATTAAAATCAATTGTTGTAAATGGTAATGTTGTTACAATTGGTGATTATGCTTTCGCAAATAATCCTAAACTTGAGTCTATTATAGTTAATGGTTCTGTTGAATATTTGAATCAAAATGCTATGGCAAATAATGTAAATCTTTTGAGTGTTACTTTACCAAATAGTATTGTCAATGTTCAAGATGGCGTATTATCTGGAAATATAAAGCTTGAAGAAGTAAAATTCCAAAAAAATACATATTTAAAAAATCTAAGTGCTGATTTCTTAAAGGGGACAAACGTTTCTACTTTTGATGTAGCAAGTGATAATGCAAGTTATCAAACTAATGGAAATTTATTATTAGAAGGAAATAAGATTATTCTTGCAGCACCAGCAGCTTTATATGGTGATTATACAATTCCTACAAATGTTGAAGAGATTGGTCAAGGAGCATTTTCAGGTATAACTTCTATTAAAACATTAGTTTTACCTGAAGGAATTAAGCTAGGAGCATATGCCTTTGCTAATTGTGTGAATCTAGAAGAAGTTACATTCCCAAGTAACCTAGTAATTTCAGATTATGCCTTCGCTCTATGTACAAAATTAATAACTTTAAATAATATTGAAAATATTAAATCAATTGGTTCTCATTCATTTGAACAAATTGGTTCAGGTGTTGGAATTGACCTTATTCTTGGTAGTGATACAAATATTGGTTCATATGCTTTTGCACAAGCGAGAATTAAGAGTATTAAGCTTGGCGATAATACTAAAGTTGGTGATTATGCCTTCAATGAAATTTCAACATTGGCAAGAGTTATAATGCCAGATGCAGCGACTGTAACCATTGGTGCCTATGCTTTTGCTAATTGTTATTCACTAGAGGCAATTGATTTAAGTAAGTTAGTTGGTACTGTTGGTGATTATGCATTCTCAGGCTGTGGTAAAATTGTCTTTGCAAATCTTGAAAATGTTGAACATATTGGTGCCTATGCTTTTGCTAATTGCTATGGAATTACAAAGATTAGTATTCCAAATGTTAAGACAATTGCTGATCATGCATTTACAAAGCTTACTGATGGAGCTATGGCCCCTCAATTTACTGAGATTGAATTACCTAGTACGTTAACATCAATTGGTGCCTATGCTTTTGCTTATGCTAATAAGTTGACAGGTATAGTTATACCAAAAGGAATTACAAATATTTCGGATTATGCCTTTGCTGCATGTACATCACTTACAAATGTTAGCCTTCCTCAAAGTGTGGTTGAGGTTAGCTCATACGCTTTTGCAGGTTGTAGTTCGCTTACAAATATTAACCTTGAAAATGTTAAGCTTATTAAAGAAGGAGCATTTGCAAACACTTTAAAACTTGATAATATTTCATTAACTAGTGTAGAAGAAATTGGAGACGGAGCGTTCGCAAATAGTAGTCTTAATGTTTCTTTAGAAACTCCAAGTTTAAAAACAGTTGGTTCATATGCATTCCAAGGCTCAGGTCTTAAGGCAATTAATGCTTTAAAGCTTCAAAATATCGCTGAAGGTGCTTTCTATCAAACAGCACTTAAATCATTTACTTTAACAAGTAATATTGCTGAAATTGGTCAATTAGTATTCTATAATTCTAATGATCTTCAGGAAATTAATTATGTTGATGATACTGGTGCTACTAAGAATACAGGTAAGATTAATGATTATGCTTATGTTGATAATGGTATTCTTTATACATATTTAACACCAAAGAAACTAATGTTAGTTAGTGTTCCTGCGGCACTTAATATTGAAACTTTAACAGTTCTTGAAGGTACTCATATGATTGATATATTTGCTGGTAATGCTAATAAAAATATAAAAAATATTGTCCTTCCAGATTCTTTAAGAGTTATAGGGGCATACGGTTTCTATGGACTTTCTAAACTTGAGCAAGTAGAATTTAGATCAGTTAATGCTCCTTCAATGGAAGCTTATTATACTGCTATTCTTGACCGTTCTTCTTCAAAGACTCCAGGTCAAAATTTATTAACAGAAGAAGATCCAGGCTATGCAATTATTCATAAATATTACAATGCCTTTGGTACTGAACTTTATTATGCTAATTTTATTGATGCAATTGGCCGTAATAATCCAATCAAAATGGTTTTACCTAAGAATGATGAAATTTCAGGATATGATTCAATTTTATTTGAGGTATATTTCGGTGGCGTAGAAAATGCTACAAGAAGTGATTACCAAGCTATGGACAGCAATGCTGTAAAATATCTTGAATTAATTGAAAAGATAATGAATAAAAATATTCTTTCTCTTGAGGATGATTCATTAATTTCAAATTGTGGTCTTGCATATAATAATATTTCAACTGATTTAACTAGATTTGGTTATACAGAAGAAGAACTAAAAAATATGGAGAATAGTCTTATAAAGGCTCAAAAGGAAATACGAGAAATTAAATATAAGACTGCTTCTTTAGAGGTTAAAGCTTTACAAGCTGAAATTGATTCACTTAATACATCATTTACAATTGATCGTTTAGGAGAACTTCAAGCATTCGCTGAAAGACTTAATAAACTTAAGTTAGCAGAAAGAAATATTCTTGATTTGACTAAGTATAATGCTTTAATGGCTTCATATAATGCTTATCTTGAAACATTAAAGCCTGCAATAAATAGTGTAAATGGTGTTTTAAATAGTACATATAATTATACTGGTGCAGCTGCAATTACTGTTTTATCATTAATTTCAGTAATTACAGTTGCTGGAGTATGTTTAGTTAAGAAGTTTTACTAGGAGGAATTGAAAATGAGAATTAAACCATATAAATTAATCTTTTTAGCAGTTCTTTTAGTGGCTTTATTTGCTTCATGTTCTGGTAATAAAACATCTGAAACGGAAACTACTCATCCTACAACGAGTGGTTCAACAGGAAATGTGAAAAAGCCTACATCTCTTGAAAATCTATCAGACCTTAATAATGTTATAAAATATTCTGTTGATAATACATATCTTGTTAAATCTGATTCAATAGTTAAGGATGGAAATACAACTGTTTACCGAGTTGAAAGAACCATAAGTATTGAGGATACTTCAACTAAAAAAGGATCTAGTGTAACATATTACTATAATTTGGATTCAGAGTTTAAGCTTACAAAAACTACAGATGTTAAAACATTTGAAAATCTTGATGTTGATACATTATTTAGTGGAAAACTAGATGATAGCTATTTCTCATCTAAATCAATTTCTACGACAAATGTTTCTTTGAAGGTTAAAGCCCAAAATGCTAAGGATTATTTTCAAGATGAGTCTGTAAGTTCAAGTACTGATGTTTCAATTGAAATGAATATATCAGATTTTAAAATTACTAAAATTAATATTTCCTATAGTTTAGATAATAAAACTATAAATAGTGAAATAAATTATAGCTATTTAGCTTAATTTAATGGCAACTTGGCTAGCAAAAGCTGAGTTGTCTTTTTTTTGTAAAATGTTAATTAAACGTGTATAATCAATATGGAGCGTGTTGCTATGAAAATAAAGGCCTTTATAAATGGAATGTTAATAACTGTATTTTTAAGTAGTATTATAAGTTGTAAGATTTCATCTAATATAGAAAGTAATTTCTCAAATAATAATATATCGTCTGCTAATATTCAAAAACATGCTGTAGAATATCAAGATGTTAAAGGCATTGATGATGAAAATGAATCTGGAATAAGCTACTGGAAAGAAATTTCGATTAGAAATCAAGCACAGGCTAATCAAAATATTGGTGGTGAAGGTTGTCAATGGCCATTAACACTAGAAGGAGATTCAACCGGACAGTACATATATTATGGAACGGATGTCGGAGGAATATATCGTTCTAGGGATTATGGTGCTACATTTGAAAAGTGTATGACGGATTTTTTGGCCTTAGGTGCAAGTGATTTTGCAGTTGATCCAAATAATAATAGTAAGCTTTTAGCTTTAGGCGTTAATGGAAATCGTAGTAGTTATACGACGGGAATTTATAGTAGTGATAATTATGGCACATCTTGGAAATTTAATTTTCATTTTCCAGTAAGAGGCGCTCGTGATACAATTGAATCATTAGCTTTTGATCCTTCAAGCTATGATGAGAGCTTAAATGGTTCACGTCGTGTTTATACATCTTTACTTTATGAAAGAGATTCATCAAAGGGCGATTTAACAGAAGAAACAAAAGGACTTTACGCTTCAGATGATGGTGGACTATCTTGGTATCTTCTAAATAATGAACTATCGGATGGAATTGTTAAGGTTTCACCTAAAGGATATGTATATGTTGGCAAACTAGATGGCCTTTATGAGAGTAAGGATAAAGGTACAACCTTCAACAAAATTTTAGATGCTAAGGTAACTGGTCTTGATTTTTATCAGGATGATTTATATATATTAACCGATAATTTATGTGAGAATAATAAGCTTGTTAAAGCGGCCACTATTTATAAATATAATGATAAATTAATTAAAATGGTATCATTTAACACAAACAATGTAGATTTAATAACTGATCCATCTTGGCAACCTTTTTTTGTCAAGAGTGGAAGAGATACAAAAAATGAATATCATTATGAAGGCTTATCTCATGAGCTTTTAACCTTGAAAGTATGTCCCACTAATAGTCAAAAAATGCTTATAAGCTATAAGAATGGTTATTTATCATGGAAGGATTATTCTAACGGTACACTTTATACAGAAGATGGTGGTGCAACATGGCATATTGCAACCTATACTAAGACAAATGAATTTTTTCCTTTAGGAAATAGAGCTACTGATTATTATTGGTCACCAACTAATGAAAATTATATTATTAATTTTAATAATGATATTGTTAGTGCATCAACTGATGGCGGTCACACATTTCATTATAATTCAAATGGAATTAATGGTGTAATGATTGGGGGGAAGTTTAATTTTAATGTTAATAACCCGGATATTATGTTTTTTGCTTCTCAAGATTATGCAGGAGCTTTAACTGTTGATGGAGGTAATACCTGGAAATATATTAATTTGTCAAAGTCAGAAGGAGAGGCTTGGAATGCATATGTTTATGCAGGATATGCTGCAAGTGAGAATGTAGTATATGGTGCAGTGGCTAAATCTTGGAGTGGCGATAGATATTTAAGTATTAGCTATGATGGAGGAAAAACGATTGTAAATCATCGTAATGATGATAATTATAAGCTTGATAGTGGAAAAAATGGTAGATTAACAGCTCAAAGTAATTATATAAGCTATCAAGCTCCATATAATGCTAATATCTTGTTTTGTGGTAATTTAAGAAGTACTGATTTTGGCCTAACGTGGCAGAAGATGATGGGAGTAACAGGCGTATATGATTGTTCATCAAATGGTAAACTTTTTGGAATTGATGATAATACTTCAAGAGTAGTAACATCAATTGATGATGGCAAAACCTGGCAAACCTACGTTGAATCATTATCTTTAAACCCTTATGCTAAGGATGGACTTTATTTATCAGATTTGTCTTATGATGATACTAATGATAGATTATATATTGCAGCTCAGTGGTGTGCTTTATTTGTTGTATCTGAAAATGGAACTAATGTTAAGGAACTATCAGGTAATATTCCGGTTGCGATGCAAGATGAATCAATGCCAGGTCCTGATGAATTTAATATTTACGGGGATTTATATTATGCAAGACGTGTATATAGCGTTGCAGTAGATAAATCTCATCCCGAAATTGTTTATATTGGTGGTTCATCTAATGGCTATCAATCTGATAGTAATGTATTTAGATCTTGTGATATGGGACAAACATTTAACTGTCTTACAACTAATACAACAACCTCAATTATAAAAAATGACGTGTATGGTGGAGGTTCAAGTGTTTGTGTAAGAGTAAATGCTAAGACGGGCGAGCTTTGGTCAGCTACAAATTGTTTAGGCTTTGGTAAAATTACACCTCCCTATGAAACAAATTATAGTGAATATAAAGAAATATCACTAGTTAGCGATTATGATAATATCCTTAATAAGCTTTATGTTAAGGAAAATAGACTAGTTAAGCTTCCTAATTTAAGCGATTCATCATTTGAATTTGAAGGCTGGTATTATGATAAAAAATTCACTAAAAAGGTAGATAAGCTTATTTCCAAAGAAAATATTACAATTTATGCTAAATGGAAAAAGAAGAACTAAATGCATGAATCAAAAAAAGGTCACAAATGTATATATAGCGTGACCTTTTTTTCTTAAATTGTTCCAATTAAATTAGCTTTTAAATTTTCATCATAAATATTTTCATTTGCAAGCCTTAAAGGATAACTATCATCATCATTTTTAATGCTTAAATATATTTTTCCTTTTTTTCCAGTATTAGGAATAGTAAGAGATAGATTTTCTAATTTATTAGTTTTAAGCTTTGTATCATATTTTTCAAGGGTTGTATCATTATAAAAAACATAAACTTCAATCTTTTTATTTCTTAATAAATTACCAAAGCCTTTATTTTCAATTTCAAGATTTATGTGAATATCAGAAGTATCATTATAAGATAAAGTTGATTTTTTTAAAACAAAACGATAGCCTAAATGAGCATTAATATAATCATAGGCACTTACCCCATAAAAATCCTTATCATTACCACAAAATTTATCATAGCTTGTATTTTTCCATTTTTTAATTACTTCATCATTCCAAGCTTGATTTAAATAAGAAAGGTGCATTAGCTTCATCTCGGGAAGACATTTATCAATATCATGTAATGCTGAATTTGGAATTACAACCTCACCACCATAGGGAAGATGATTAGTTTGATTGGCTAACCATTTGGTTTCAAGCTCACGATTAGTATAAGTACCAAGGTCACTATCTGAGCCAAGGTAGCCATCATTAAATAATCCTAAGCGGTAGCTAATACTATCATCCTTTATTACATAGCTTGATGTATCAGCCATTGTTATTCCTAGATAATTATAAATCATTTTAGGAGTTCTGACTAAAATAGGAATGTTAGTGACATTTTTTAGGTAAGTATCAATAATAGCATTTATTGTTTCTTTGTTAGCACAAGCACTTGAATGCATTTCACCCCAAGGCCCAATCATCCCTGCTTCAATTGCCGTAATACAATTTTCATATTTGTTTAGAATTGGAGAAAGCTGCTTAATATGCTCTTCCATCATTGAAAGTGATGGCTCTTGATCTTTTTTTCCTTCATAATTATGATCATAGGCAAATCTAATAATTACATTTTTTTCTTTGGCTAGATATTTAGCAAGCATTTTATCAATGTTTTCTAGATCAGTATCACCAAGCTTTTTATCTATATCATTATTATATTTAGAAGAAAAGGTACTTAAATCCATTCTTAGATGATATAATCTTGTCTTATTATTTATGACATAGTCCTTGTCCTTAAAATTATCCACCACCTGAATACATACAGGACTATAAAAACCTTGATCCGGATTATCAATATAATTAGTATCCTCTTTTGTTATTTCTTGTTCATAAGTATTCAAATCATTATGTGATATAGAAATTTGATTACATGATGACAATGCAAAAATTAGAATAAAGCTTATTAAAAGAATATTTATTTTTTTCATATGAGTACCACCTTCATTACTTTTTTAATTCTATTCTTTTTTCATTATTTCTTCAATAAGTATTTAAAAATATTTTATTATAATTTAATATGCTATAATAAATCTAGAAAGATTAATAATATAAAGTTATGGACGAAGGTGATTTTATGGATATTAAAAGCATATTAGAATCAAAAGAATATGATTTTTAAGAAGTAATTCTTTACTCAAGGGGCGAATCTTATTTTTAACAGTAGGCGGAAGCTATGCCTATGGTACTAATATTCTAGGTTCCGATTTAGATATTAGAGGAGTAGTTTTAGAAAGAGAAACAGATAGCTTAGGCTTAACCGATTTTGAGCAATATGTTGATACTAAAACGGATACAGTTATATATTCTTTAAAGAAATTTTTGAAGCTTGCAAGGGAGTGTAATCCTAATATTATTGAGATGCTTTATGCTAAGCCTGAACATTATTTTTATGTCTCACCAGTTGGGAAAAAGCTTCTGGAAAATCGTGATTTATTTTTAACTAAAAGAGCAGCTTATTCCTTTGGAGGCTATGCTAATGCACAATTAAATAGATTAGAAAATGCCCTAGCAAGAGATACAATACCACATTATGATACAATGGTTCATATTAATCGTAGTGTCATCAATGCGGCAAAGTCATTTGAAACAAAGTATAAGCTTCCACCTGATGCAATAAAAACCTACGTGGGAGCTTGGCAGGCGGGAGATAAGGAGGAAATATTAGTTGATTTTAGAATTGAAAGTTATCCTTTAGCAAAGCTTAGAGGTATGATTGAGGAAATGACTAATGTTTTAAGAGACTATAACAATACTGTATCCCATAGAAATCATAAAAAGGATGATATCCACCTAAATAAGCATATGATGCATCTGATTAGGCTTTATTTAATGTGTAATGAAATTCTTGACGATAAAACAGTTCATACTTATCGTAAAGAGCATGATTTGTTAATGGATATTAGAAATGGCAAGTATAGAGAAGAAGATGGTAGGATTAAAGATGAATTTTATCAACTACTTGCTAGTTTAAGTACTAAGTGTGAGGATCTTAAGAAAGAAACAACTCTACCAGATAAAATAGACGACAATAAGTTTAATGATTTGGTATTAATGCTATATAAAGAGGCAAGAAAATGAAGATAGAATTAAAGGTACCTAAATATATTAAAAAAATTCAGGAAAAATTACTTGAAAATGGTTATGAATGCTACTTTGTTGGTGGTTGTATAAGAGATACATTATTAGGTCTTAAGGTTAATGATTATGATATTAGCACAAATTGTGATACAATTACACTTAAAAAATTATTTAGCAAGTATAATATTGTTAATAATAATGGTGAGAAGCATAACACAATTACACTTCATATTAAAGGTGATAATGTAGAAATTACAACATTCAAACATAATGATGAGGAGACCCCAACTATTGAGGTGGATCTAAAACATCGTGATTTAACTATTAATGCACTAGCTTATTCTAATGAGATAATTGATATTACAGGAGGGATAGATGATATAAATAATAAAATTATAAGAGCAAATGATCCTGAATTAAGGATTAAAGAGGATCCTCTTAGGATTCTTAGAGTATTAAGATTTGCATCTAAGCTTGGCTTTGAAATAGAAAAAAAGACAAATGATGCTATTTTAAAATATAAGGATTTACTTAAAAATGTATCAGCAGAAAGAATTAAGCATGAGCTTGAAGAAATTCTTGAAGGTAAGGATGTTTATAAAATTCTTGAAAAATACTATGACATTATATTTGTGATAATTCCAGAACTTAAATGCTCTTATAAGTTTAATCAAAATAATCCTTACCATGAAAATACACTTTATGAACATATTATAAATGTATGTAGAAATATAAAAATTAACAATAATTTAGAAGAATTTGCACTTTTAAGGATGGCTGCATTACTTCACGATATAGGAAAGCCAAATTGTTTTTCTATTGATGTAAATGGTGTTGGTCATTTTTATGGACATCCTGAAGAAAGTGCTATAATTGCCACAAATATTTTAAAAAGACTTAAGTTTTCAAATTCGGAAATTTCTAAAATAGTATATTTAATCAAATTTCATGATTCAACAATTAATCTAACTAAGAAAAGTATCATAAAAAATTTTTCACATACTCCTAATCAAAAGGAAGAATTATTTTATATGCTTCTAGAATTAATTAACGCTGATAAATTAGATCATACAAAATACGAATTAATTGATATTGAAAAAGTTAAAAACATTATTAATGAGATAAAAGAAGAAAAACAGTGCTTAAAACTTTCTGATTTGAAGGTTAACGGCTATGATATTATAAAACTAGGTTATAAAGGTAAAAAAATAGGTGAAGTCCTAGATTATTTATTAGATTTAGTTATTGATGATAAAATTAAGAATGAAAGGGATAGTTTAATGGCAATGGCTCTTAATTATAGAACTTTAAATGATAAAAAAGATAATTAATCCATATCAATATTTTGTAATTTACGACTTTGTAAGCTATGAATTACAAAAAAAGCTAAAAAATTATAATATGATGATATACTATAAGTATAGTTATTATTTTATATTGTAATGGTATGATGGGATTATTTATGTTTATAGGAAGAGAAAAAGAAATTAAATCATTGATGTATTTATTAGAAAATCCTAAATGTGGCTGCGCAGTAATTTATGAACCCAGGAGGTTAAAAGACAGAGCTTGTTAAACATTGTGTTAAAAAAGCTGATTTGAATAATATAATATATCAATGTAAGGAATCGAATGACTATGATAACACTAGTTTAATTACTATTCTAATAGAAAAAGCATTAGGATTTAGTCATTTATTTTTTAGTGCTTTTTTTGATGCAATAGAATTTGTTTTTGAAGCATCTATAAATAAGGAAATTTGTTTAGTTATTGATAAATATCCTTATATACGTGGACAAATAGATGGCTGTGATTCGAAGTTATAAGCTTTAATTGATAAATATAAAGAAATTTCAAAACTCAAATTAATTTTAATTGGTAGTATTTCAATTATGGAAGAAGTTTTAGAACATAATAGCCATTATATAGAAGATTTGATTTATCTATTTTACTTAAACAAATGGATTATTATGATTCTTCAAAGTTTTATTCATCGTTTTCATCTGATGATAAAATAAGATTATATTCTGTTTTTTGTGGGGGCAATATTATAATATTCAAATTGATGAGAGGCAAACAGTTAAAGAAAATATAATAAGATTAATAAGTGGAACATTTTCAGGATTGAAGGATTTTGTGGAAACATATTTAAAAACGGAATTAAGAAGGATTAATAATGCTGATATTGTTTTTGATACTATCGCAAATAGTGCATTTCATTATTCAGATATTCTTTCTAAATCACAAATTGAAACGTCAACAACTTTGAATAATATAATTCAAAAATTGATTAAAATGGATCTTGTAGAATATATTTGTCCAATTAATGATAAAAGCAATAAAAGGAAAAGTGGATATAGAATAAAGGATTTAAGTTTAAGATTTTATTATAACTATATATATAAGAATGAATCGACGCATAATATATTAGATGATGATGTATTTTATGATACGTTTATTAAGGATGACTTTGAAAATCATTTTGTACCAAATATGTTTGTGATGATTTGTAAAGAATTTTTAATAAGAAAAAATAGAGAATCAAAACTAAATCCAATGTTGCTTGATATAGGAACCTATTGGTATGATAATCCTAAAGAAAAAAGAATGGACAATTTGATGTGGTAGGTCAAACAAAGGATGGTTTTATTTTTTATGAATGTAAATATACAAATATTAAGATAAATGATGAAATGATTAAAGAAGAAATAAGTCAAATATCTAAAACTAATTTAAATCCTGTAAATTATGGTTTCTTTTCTAAACGTGATTATGATATAAAAGAAAAAATAATTATCAGTTGTATACTATTGATGATTTATTTGAATAATGTAAATAACAAAAAAGCTCCTCATAATGAAGAGCTTATTTTTTTAGTGGCGTTCCCAAGAGGATTCGAACCTCCGGCCTTTCCCTTAGGAGGGGAACGCTCTATCCAGCTGAGCTATAGGAACATGCAAATAAATAATAGCACATTCAAATTTAAAAATAAAGAATAATTTTTTATAAGTATAAAATAAACCTATTATTTTAAAATATTATTCGGGGTATAGGATATTAATTATTTTGTATGTATATGGATGGTAAATAAGGGAAGAATAAAAAATGAAGTTTTATGAAAAAAACACGTTAACAAGCCATATTTTATGCACACATATCCGGGTGTTTGTTAAAAAATAATATTTTTTGATTTTTTTTTACATTTTCTTGTTGACAACTTAAAAATGAACTTGTATAATGTGACTGCTGTGAAAAATTGTGACATTTAATTTTATGTATTAAATGGAATAAATTTTGTAATAACAAATAATCATATCGTGTGATAGAAAGGAGAAATTACAATGCCAACAATTGCTCAATTAGTACGTAAAGGAAGACAAGATAAGACTACAAAATCAAAGGCTCCAAGCCTAGGTGTATCTTTCAATACTCTTCAAAAGCGTTATACTAAGGTAAACGCACCTCAAAAGCGTGGAGTTTGTACTCGTGTTACAACTATGACACCTAAGAAGCCAAACTCAGCTTTAAGAAAATATGCCAGAGTTCGTTTATCAAATGGAATGGAGGTAACAGCATACATTCCAGGAATTGGACACTCTTTACAAGAGCACAGTACAGTTCTTATTCGTGGTGGTCGTGTTAAGGACCTTCCAGGTGTACGTTACCATATCATTCGTGGTGCACTAGATACTACAGGAGTTGCAAATCGTTTACAATCTCGTTCTAAGTATGGTGCTAAGAGACCAAAAGCAAAGAAGTAATATCTTCTTAAAACACAATTAATTTATAAAAATCTTAATTTGAAAAGGAGGAATCGCCATGCCTCGTAAGGGACATATCGCTAAAAGAGAAGTGCTTGCAGATCCAATTTATGGTTCTAAGCTTGTAACTCGTGTTATGAACACAGTTATGTTAGACGGTAAGAAGGGTACTGCTCAAAGCATTGTTTACGGTGCTTTAAACCGTGTTAAGGAAGTAACTGGTCAAGATGCTCTTGAAGTATTTAACACTGCTATGAATAACATTATGCCAGTTGTTGAAGTTAAGAGCCGTCGTATTGGTGGACAAAACTACCAAGTTCCAGTAGAAGTTAGACCTGAAAGAAAGGAAACTTTAGGTTTAAGATGGTTAGTCACATATGCTCGTAAGAGAAATGAAAAGACTATGGAAGAGAAGTTAGCTAAGGAAATTATGGACGCAGCTAATGGAACTGGTGCTGCTGTTAAGAAGCGCGAAGATACTCATAAGATGGCTGAAGCAAATAAGGCATTTGCTCACTATCGTTTCTAATTTATAAAAGGAGTTTAAATTATGGCTAGAGAACATTCACTAGATACATATCGTAATATTGGTATCATGGCCCACATTGATGCTGGTAAGACAACTACAACTGAACGTATCTTATTCCATACAAAAGTTATTCATGATATTGGTGAAACACATGAAGGTGCTTCACAAATGGACTGGATGGAGCAGGAAAAAGAGCGTGGTATCACTATTACTTCTGCTGCAACAACAGCTTATTGGAAGGGATATCGTTTAAACATTATCGATACACCAGGACACGTAGACTTCACAGTTGAGGTTTCTCGTTCACTTCGTGTACTTGATGGTGCCGTAACAGTTCTAGATGGTCAAGCAGGTGTTGAACCTCAAACTGAAACAGTTTGGCGTCAAGCATCAGAGTACAATGTACCTCGTATCGTATTCGTTAATAAGATGGATAAGACAGGTGCTGATTTTGCATACTCTGTTGGTACTATCCATGACCGTTTAGGAGCAAAGGCTGCTGCAATTCAATGGCCTATTGGTTCTGAGGATTCATTCCGCGGAGCTATCGATCTAATCACTATGAAGGCTTATGAATTCGATGGTGGTCCAGAAGAAAACTATAAAGAAATTGAAATTCCAGCTGATTTAGCTGAAATCGCAGCGTTAAAGCGTCATGAATTACTTGAAACAATCGCTGAGTTCGATGATGAAATCATGATGCAATTACTTGAAGGAGAAGAACCTGCTATTGATCAAATCAAGGCTGCTATCCGTAAGGAAGTATTAAAGGCTGAGTTCTTCCCAGTTTTATGTGGTTCTGCATACAAAAATATGTGCGTTAAGCTTATGCTTGATGCTGTAATCGATTACTTGCCATCTCCAATTGATATCGGAGCTGTTAAGGGATACGATGAAGAAGGTAATGAAATTGATATTCAACCTTCTGATGATGAGCCATTCACAGCTTTAGCATTTAAGGTTATGACTGACCCATTCGTTGGTAGATTAACATTCTTCCGTGTATATGCAGGTCATATTACATCAGGTTCTTATATTGTAAATACAACTAAGCACGTTAAAGAGCGTTTAGGACGTATCATGCAAATGCATGCTAATCACCGTAAGGAAATCTCTGAGGTTTTCGCTGGTGATATCGCTGCTGCAATCGGATTTAAGAACACTACAACTGGTAATACTTTATGTGCTGAAAAGAATGAAATCATTCTTGAACAAATGGTATTCCCAGAGCCAGTTATCTCTGTTGCTGTTGAGCCAAAGACTAAGGCTGACCAAGAAAAGATGACTACAGCTTTATTAAAGCTTGCAGAAGAAGATCCTACATTCAGAACATATACAGATCAAGAAACTGGTCAAACAATCATCGCTGGTATGGGTGAGCTTCACCTTGATATCATTGTTGACCGTATGAAGAGAGAATTTAACGTTGTTGCAAACGTTGGTGCTCCACAAGTTTCATATCGTGAGACTATTTCTCAAGCTGCTGAGGTTGAAGGTAAATTTATTCACCAATCAGGTGGTCGTGGACAATATGGACACGTATGGATTAAGTTCGAACCAAATCCTGGTAAGGGCTATGAATTCGTAGATGCTGTTGTTGGTGGTACAGTTCCTCGTGAATATATTCCAGTTGTTGATAAGGGTCTTCAAGAGGCTATGCCTAATGGTATCATTGCTGGTTACCCAGTAATAGACGTTAAGTGTACATTATTTGATGGATCATACCATGAAGTCGACTCATCAGAAGCTGCCTTCAAGATTGCTGCATCTATGGCATTAAAGGCAACTAAGGAAAAGTGTAAGCCAATCCTTCTTGAGCCTATTATGGATGTAGATGTTATCGTTCCAGAAGATTATGTTGGTAACGTTATCGGTGACTTAACTTCTCGTCGTGGACGTCTTGAGTCACAAGAGCGTCGTGGAAATGGATTAAATATCCGTGCATATGTTCCACTAGCTGAAATGTCAGGATACGCTACTGCACTTCGTTCAAATACTCAAGGTCGTGGAACATTTATGATGCAAATGCATACTTATGAACCATGTCCTAGAAATGTTCAAGAAGAAATTGTTAAGGCACGTTCTTAATAAGTAATTGAATTATAATATACTTGATTTTGCCCCAGAAATGGGGTAAAATATCAGTATAATGGTTATGAAAATAACCAGGAAAGTAAAAAAAATAATTAGGAGGACCATATATTATGGCAAAACAAAAATTTGATCGTTCAAAACCACATGTTAACATTGGTACAATTGGTCACATCGACCATGGTAAAACTACTTTAACAGCTGCAATTACTTCAGTTCTAGCTGCTAAGGGTCTTGCTGAAAAGAAAGACTATGCTAATATCGACGCTGCTCCAGAAGAGAGAGAGCGTGGTATTACAATTAATACTGCACACGTTGAGTATGAAACTGAAAAGCGTCACTATGCACACGTAGACTGTCCAGGACATGCCGACTATGTAAAGAACATGATTACTGGTGCTGCACAAATGGATGGTGCTATTCTAGTAGTAGCTGCAACTGATGGTGCAATGCCTCAAACTCGTGAGCACATCCTTCTTTCTCGTCAAGTAGGAGTTCCAAAAATCGTTGTATTCTTAAATAAGTGCGATATGGTTGATGATGAAGAGTTCATTGACTTAGTTGAAATGGATATTCGTGAATTACTTAACGAGTATGACTTCCCAGGTGATGAAATTCCATTCATCCGTGGTTCAGCTCTTGGTGCTTTAAATGGAGATCCAAAGTGGGTTGCTAAGATTGAAGAATTAATGGACGCTGTAGATTCATATATTCCTACACCAGTTCGTGATAATGATAAGCCATTCTTAATGCCAGTTGAAGACGTATTCACAATTACTGGTCGTGGTACAGTTGCTACTGGACGTGTTGAGCGTGGTATGGTTAAATTAAACGATACAGTTGAAATCGTTGGTATTAAGGATACTATTTCTTCAGTAGTTACTGGTCTTGAAATGTTCCGTAAGCTTCTTGATTTCGCTGAAGCAGGAGATAATGTTGGTGTTCTTCTTCGTGGTATCGATCGTACACAAGTACAACGTGGTCAAGTATTAGCTAAGCCAGGTTCAGTACATCCTCATCACAAGTTCAAAGCTCAAGTATACGTACTAAGCAAAGAAGAAGGTGGACGTCATACAGCATTCTTCTCTAACTACCGTCCTCAATTCTATTTCCGTACAACAGACGTTACTGGTACAATTACTCTTGAACCAGGTACAGAAATGGTAATGCCAGGAGACAACACAGTAATGACAGTTGAATTAATTCACCCAATTGCTATCGAACAAGGAACTAAGTTCTCTATTCGTGAAGGTGGACATACTGTAGGTGCTGGTTCAGTTACTGAGGTTATTGAATAATTTAAAAAAAATTAGAGAGCTTCGGCTCTCTTTTTTTTGTTTTATGATATAATAGTCACAAGGAATGTGATAATATGATTTTTGATACTCATAGTCACCTTTTTAGCGAGGAATTTGATAATGATCGTGAAGAATGCCTAAAAAGATGTGATGAACTTAATATGAAGCTTATGCTAGTGGGTTATTCTCATATAGGGAATCAACAAGCTTATGATTTAGCACAAAAAAATTCTAATTATTATTGTAGTGCTGGTATTCATCCTGATCAAGCTAGTCCTAATTATCTTAAGGATATAGAAGTTTTAGAAGCATTTTTAGATAGCCACAAGGTTAATGCATTAGGTGAAATTGGACTTGATTATCATTATGATGATGGTCCTCTAAGGGAATATCAAATACCATTATTTAAACTTCAAATGGAAATTGCACTTAAAAGAAATTTGCCGGTTATTATTCATACAAGAGATGCATGGGCAGATACGCTTGAAATATTAAAACCTTATGCACATAAATTAAATTGTATTTTGCATTGCTATTCAGGTTCACTTGAAATGGCACGAGAATTTATTAAAATGGGCTTTTATATTGCAATAGGGGGAGCTATTACATTCAAAAATTCAAAAGAAATTAAAAGAGTATGTGCTAATATTGATTTAAATTATATGCTAGTTGAAACTGATTGCCCATACATTACGCCTCATCCTTTTAGAGGTAAACGTAATGAAAGTGCATATATTATTTATACGATTGAAGAAATAGCTAAAATAAGAGAAATGTCTATTTTAGAAATTGAAAAAATAACATATAATAATGCATATAGAGCTTTTAATTTGGAGGTTTCAAATGAAAAAATTTAGTATACTTTTATGCTTAGGGGGAGTTGCTTTAACACTTGGGAGTTGTTCTATCCTAAACAAAACAAGTTCTAATCCTGTGGCATCTAATCCTGATATTTATATTGTTAATAATTCTGTATCTGATGTTGTTAGTAATGTTGAGGCATCTTGTATTGGTGTTTATTCAAGTGATTCGTCATCGGCTTCAACAGGCTCAGGTGTTGTATTTAAAAAAGAAGAACTTAAGTATTATGCTTTAACTAATTATCATGTTGTATCTAACGCTATTTCTGGTAATCGTGTTATTGGTAAGGTAGAAGCTTATATTAATGGCAAAACCTATATTGACGCTACAATTGAGGCGGTTAATCCAAATAAGGATCTTGCGTGTATAAGTTTTGAAGCGGCTGAAAAATATAACGTTGGTGTATCAAAAATTACAGATAATGGGATTGTTATAAATCCTGGCGAAACAGTTATTGCGATTGGTTGTCCTTTGGGTTTAACTAATTTTAATACAGTTACGGTTGGTGTTGCATCTCGTAGTTTATATTCCCTAAGCTTTGATACAGTACTTAATACAACCTCAACAGTAGAGGTTATTCAACATGATGCTGCAATAAATTCAGGTAATAGCGGAGGGGCGCTATTTAATATTAAGGGTGATTTAATTGGTATTAATTTTGAGAAAACAACTTTGTCAAGCAGTGGAATTGTAGTTGAAGGTATGGGCTATGCTATAAGCTTAAATGAAGTAAAAAACTTTATAAAAACTTATGGATTAGAATAGGGTGGCTCTATATGAAAAAGAAAATTTTATCTTTTATATTATTACCTACTATTTTTCTTGCAAGCTGTAATTTGTCTAGTAATCAAAATGAAATTAATATTATTTACCAGGATAAAAGTGAAGAATCTATCGATTATGATAAAGGTCTAAAATCTAGTTTTGCAGTCAAAAATGAAGAAACTGGAACATATTCTGGTACAGTTATTGAATATACTAATAATAAATATTATGGTTTAAGTTCAAGTGATTTAGGAAGTATTAATGCTAATGTTGTTATATATGAAAATTCAAAAACAGTTGATGCAAAAATAATAGGTCTTGACACAAAGAACAATTTATCATTACTTGAGTTTAGTGGCGATTCAATTGATTTTTCACTTCCAACAATAGAATACGAATATCTAAAAGGTGAAGCAATATATACTGTTTCAACTCCACTTTCACAAAGTAAAAATGAAATACCATTAAATAGTATTACAAAAGGCTATTTATCAAGGGTGGATAGCATTTATCTTGCAAGTGATGCAAGTCTTAATTCATCAAGCTATGGTTGTGGCTTTTATAATCAAAATGGAGCGTTACTAGGCATATTTACGTCTAAAATTGATTCGGATTTAAAGGAAAAAGAATATATTCAAGGAATGTCTTCGGCTTTAAAAATGGAATATGTAATGAAATCTTATAAGCAAATGAAGACTTCTGGCGAGGTTAAAAGAACAACAATAGGTATAACTGTTACAGAGTATCATAAAAGCTTAAATGATTTACAAGCACAAATGTATCCAAGTGAAATTTATAGTAAAATTAAGGTGCCTGATTTAGAAAGAGTATATTGTGTTGTTTTAAATGTTGATTCTAAAAAGAATAATGTTGATGGTCTAATTGAGGCTGGTGATATTATTATTTCTTGTAATGACGAGGAAATTATCCACAACTCTGATATATCAAAGGTTTTATCATTTGCACAAATTGGTGATAAATTAACCTTTAAAATTAAACGTTATAATAGTCAAACGAAAGAATTTGATGATTTTGTGCGTGTTATAACTTTAACAAAGTAAATAACCAAAATAGTAAACCTTGCATAAAATATATCGAGGTGATATTTTGTCAAATACTTGTTGCCAAGGAAATAATGGCGGAGTTAACCAAAATGGTGGCGGATTCGCATTTATTCTAGTATTGTTTATATTAGTAATATTGGTAGGTGTTACTACATTAACATAACAAAAAGAGTTAAGGCTTAAACCTTAGCTCTTATTTTTTTTATAGAAATTCAATTTTCTTGATTCCATCTTTGTTGATATATAGCTTACTAATGCATGAATTTACTATTTGTCTTTTAGCCTCATTACTTAATGTATCCCAAGAACTTACAAGCTTTTTTAATGTTTTTATTTTAAGCCTATTATATTGCTTTATTTTCTCGTGTTCCTGGAGTGCTGACATTTTCATTAATATCTCTTTTTCCTGCTCTTTAAATTGATTTATTGAGGAAATAATCATATTGGATGCAATTCTATATTCTGAATCTGTTATCACATCATTAACGAGCTTATCCAGTAATGTTTCTCGATTCTTTTCCTTTAGAGCAATTTGTGCACGTATAGAATCTAGTTCATGCTGATAGTTTTTAGGAGTAGAAGTACTGATTTCAGCACTGGATTCTTTTATGTTATTAATAAAATTTATAAAAAATTCATTGACTTTATTAATATTAATTTGATAATTGCACGTTGGCTGATTGATTTTATAAAGTCTATTTTTGCTATTACATAAGTAATATTTATAAGGCTTGTATCCATTTGAACTTTGATATGTAAGTATTTTAAGCCCACAACTAGCACAAAACAATACGTCAGAGAAAATATAGTCTTCAGCTGGATGCTTCCTTTTGAAATATTGAACTTTTTTACTTACAACAGAATAAACTCTATCCCAATATTCTTCAGCAAAATATGGCTCAATATTATCCATTTTTAAAAGGATTGCATCATTTTTATTTTTCCTCGCTACAAAATAATTAGAGCAGTAGCTAATTCCACTATATCCTTTATAAAGTGGATTTTTTAGAATATTTCTTATGTCAGAAATGTACCAATTCTTTTTTGGATCATTTGTTATTGGGACAATATTGTTTACCACATAACGATTAATTTTACTATAACTCCAGCCTTGTAAAGCAAGCTCGTAGATTTTTTCAACTGTACTTTTTCTAGTTTCATCAATTACATAGCTCTTGGTAGTATCATCATAAAGATATCCATAGGCAATATTACTTACTTTGATTTTCTTACGTTCAGTTAATATCTTTTGCCGTTTTCCTGTCATCATACGTTCGGTTATCTTTTTTCTTTCAAGCTCAGCGAATGCTCCCATTATTGAAAACATTGTCATTCCTGTATCATCCTTGGTATTGATTGGCTCATCTGAAAGTAATAGTTCGACATCCGCATCATCAAGAGCATTTTTTATTGTAAGAAGATCTAATAGATTTCTAGCTAAGCGGTCAGTTTTATAAGCAACAATGTAATCAAAATTATGTTCCTTTGCATCCTTAAGCATTTCTTGAAGTGCTTTACGTTTAGTAATCGAATGACCGGAAATCCCCTCATCAGTATATATTTTATAAATTTCAATGTTGTTTTTATTGCAATATTCAATTAGTCTTTTCTTTTGCGCATCAAGTGAGTAGCCATGTTCAACTTGGTCCTCGGTTGATACCCTTGTATATAGTGCTGCTTTCATTTTTAAACACCTATCTTATTTCGAATTTGATTTTACTACTTAAATAACTCAGGATTTGTTTTGTAAAGTTCTAAAGCTTTTTTTAGAAATGCAGCAGTTCCTAACTCTTCCTTGATACTGGCTATTGTCTCTCCAAATACCTCACGATCCAATTTTACATCAAAACGCAAGTATTTTTCTTTTGCCCATTCTTTTTCTTGTTCATAGTTTCTTGCCATAATTTTTCTCCTTTTGAATTGATTTTATTGTAAAAGATGTTAAAATAATAGTAGAAGAAGTCCCCCATTTAAGGGGAGAGGCTTACTTGCCTCTCTTGTTTGCTTCGTTAATCGTCTTGATTAAATCGCGTTGCAACTTGATTAGCTCAAGGACAATTTGAAGCTTTAGGACTTCTTTTTTATTATCCATCTTCTTACCTCCTTTACAATTATATTATATCATACTAACGTTAGTATGTCAATAATTTTTGAAAATAATTATAAAAAAATAAGTCAGGAAAACCTGACTTACTTTGTGAAATCATATTTATCAACATATTCAATGTAGTCAAGGAGCTTCTCGGCCTTTTCAATTGACATTGAGCTTAAGTATCCGCTAATGAATTTTCTAGTGTTGGAGTAGTTTATGCCCATACGCTCACAGAATGTCTTTAGGTTGATAATATCAATTTTAGCCTTAATTTTTTGCCTTAACTCCTCTTTGATTTCAGTTTGACTTTTTTCCATATATTTTGTATAATGATGATAGAATCATCCCCCTAAGGGGAGAAGAAGAATTATTTCCTCTTCTTAGCTAGTAGGTCAAATATTGAAGCGGCCAAACTAACAATACTTGCTACAAGGCTAATGATTCCCATTATTAAATTTATCATCATTATTTCCTCCTTCCTTATACTTATATTATACAACAAAAATGCTTGTTTGTCAATGGGAAAGTGAAAATAATTGATGATTTTTTTAAAATTTTATAAGTAAAAAAGCAAAGACCACCAATCTTTGCTTCTTTTATTATTGAGTACACAACCTACTCATTTTCCAAATGTATTATATATGAGCTTAAAGTCATGGACAAGAAAAAAATAAAATTAATGATGCAAATAATGTCATTCTATGTTAGAATAAGAAACAGGAAGTCTATAAAACGGTGCTACTCCGAGTTTCACGCATTGGAGGTGGTGCTTATGCTAATAAATGCATAAGTCCTCCAAGAGTGTTCCTGGAGGACTCAACCAAATGCAAGAAATTGCTGTAATTATTAATCTTGTTATATCAGTAATAAGACTAGTAATTCAAATTCTTTCACTTAAAAGGAAGAAGTAGTCTTTTGACTAATTTTTTGCAAGAGGAAAAAGAAAACACCGTCGCTATCGGTGTTCCTCTTGTAATGTTTTATAACTAACAGGAGTAAGCCGTTGAATAGGCTTCCTTCTATTTTTATTATATACAATAATTTTCTTTTTATCAAGTATAAACTATATATAATATGAAATAGTATCTATTTTAGTGCATCTTCAAGAAACATATAGTCAGGATCAACATTAAAATAAATACAATACTTAGTAAGAGAAGAGCTATCTATTAGCTTGTCTCCAGATTCGTAAGCTATGTAGTCGTTTACGTCTAGCGAAGCTATTTTAGCCATCTCCTCACTAGTCAAATTGTTTTTAGCCTTTAAGACGGCTAATCTGTTGTAGTGCTTAAATTCCATATATTTTATCCTCCGTCATGAAATTTTTATTACCTCTTTTTTGCACATTTTGTAACGATTTTTGCATAATTTGTTACGTTTTTTGCATAAAATAGTATTGTCAGGCTTGACAAAAGCTATTGACAAAACATTTTTTTTAAGTATAATGTATTTGTCGAAGCTAAGATAGAAGTAAGAAAAGAGTGCAAGTCTTAACCTCTGGTAGGTTGGGATGCATGTTGAACCTCTGGTAGGTTGAACATGTCGCTCTTTTTTTATTTATTTTCTAGCAAGTCTAAATAACAAACAAGTTTTCTAAATTCTGATTTTGAAATGAAACTTCCGTCACGTTCATAGACTAATAGTAAAAATTCACGAAGTAGTTTAGCATCCACGATATTGATATTAGCAAGCAGTAGCGTTAGACAGTCATTATATTTACCACTTGAGTAAGATTCATTAAGTTTTTGAATTAAAATTTCAATTGTTTTGCATTTTTTTATTTTTGTATTAAGTATTAAATCTAAACTGGATGTGATTATTTTACGATTATGAAAAATCGAAATATTTTTATATTTAGTTGATTTTTTTAACATTTTATAAAGTGGGATGTAAGCTTTTTTGGGAAATCTACTATCTTCATTGCCACTCGTTAAAAGCTCGATTAATCCATCGTAGTCAATACCATTAAGCGAGTCATAAAGAACATCTAAAATAATATCTTTTGTGTTAACCATAGATAATCTATCACTAATTGATTCAGCTTTACCTATATGAAATGCTACTAAGTCTTTGCCATCTTTTATATCTTCAACACCAACTACACTTAAAGCGTTTGGATTGTTTTGTTCATACACAAAATTTTTGACTGCCTCTTTAAATTTTCTAATAAGCTCTAACGGAATACCTTCTTGAACATTAGTAGAAATTAATTTATATATTTCAGCAAATTCATTAGTTTTGATACAGGTCATGTGTAATTTTTTTATAATCTTTTCTACTACTGTAGTTTCAGATGTATTTGAATATTCAATAAATATTAAACGTTTACTTAAGGCGTGTAAATCTTCATCATCTAAAAGTTCTGAAATATCATTTAAAATGCTTTCAATATAAGAATCATTAAGTGAGTATCCTAAAAAAATAATTGGCTGTTCTATAAAAGAAAGAAGAAGCTTAGCATGATAGAATGATTTTTTCTTGTTAAAGTCTTCATAATCACGTGAGGTTATAATAATTGAATTTGGCCTAGAACAGCAGCCATGTATTTTGTATAACTCGCCATATCCAATGCACTTATCATTTATAAAATCTTTATTGCCGATGATACATTGTAAATCAGAATTGTTTTCAATAAGATGATCATAATTGGTTGTTATGACATTGGCACACTTACTTAGAAAATTCTTGAATGATTCTTTTTCCTGGTCAAAAGTCTTGTTAGTTGATACATTACTAAAATAATTGGCTAGGAATATCTTATAAGGATATGCTCGTCCATTATTAATATCATCCATATTAGCCTTGTATAAATGATATAAAGGATTGCTTTCGTCCGTGCAAACTATATTTATAAAATAATCATCAAATTCTTTCTCGATTTTTGAAGCGATATATTCTAAACCATTCGGTTCGTTTTCACGTATCATTTGACCAAATCTAGCTAAGTTTTTATCGTATTGTTCAAATGTATATTTAAGTAGACCTTTCCAATCTGGTGTGTCAAGATATCTCCTACTTATACCAGAACCAATAAATGCTACAGGACGTTTATTAAAATTTTTAAATAATTGAACTAGTTCATGTTTAATTTTATCTTCCATATTATATTTCCTCCTTATTCCAGTATTTAACCTTAAATACCTCAATTGCATCATTAATAAGCTGCTCATACACATTGTACTTGTCAGCAATTTCCCAGGCTTGGAGTCCGTTCTCCAGGTCTTTTTTTATATCTTCAGGATTAAGCCCAGCTTCAAGAACTTGGTGCTTCATCGCTTTGTATTCACAAGATCGCCTACGTTTAGAAGTAGAAGAGAACTTATAGAAGGTATCAGTATCAATGTGTGCCTTCTCATGACCCAATATGTAGCCGTACTCAAGAGGCTTGTATTCTCTATTGTCTAGGATTATTCCTGTTATGTTGTTTGTTTTAATCGTGACTACATCAAAGCTGCGTTCGGTTAGGTCCTCTTTGAACACCAATACGTTGTCATCTTGCAGCGTTTGCTCGATTTTCTCAAGATATGTCATACTACCACTCCCTTAATTGAGAAAAATAAAAGCCCATATATAGAAGAAGGGGCTTGGTTAGTGGTGGGATGATTTGTTGGCTAATAGTTCGGCATACTCAAGAATTTTCTTTTTATCCTCATCTGAAAGTTTATCGAAAGTGCCATGAAGTGCGAAGGAGAAATCATCAACTAGAGGTTTAGTGTTACCTAAAATTTCATCAACCGTCACACCATAAAGAGATGCAAAATCTTTTAGGGTAGTAGTATCTGGTTCGCTTACACCCCGTTCATAATCAGAAATGGTTTTATTGCCAATATTAAGCTTAGCTCCTACATAAGTTTGAGTAAATCCATTTTCAACTCTAAGCTGTTTTAATTTTAGTCCTAATTCTTTAGTCATAATATCACCTCTTTATACGTATATTATCGGACATTTCTCGAAAAAAGTAAATATTATCCGAAAAATAGTAAAAAAAGTCTTGACTTCCGAAAAAAACAGATGTAATATACAAGTGAAGTCCGAGTTATTCGGAATATGAAGGAGTTTTGTAATATGAAAATATTTACAATTTATTTTGAAAAGCCAACTGAGATGGATATATGCATTAATCATACCTGCATAGGTAAAGTCATAGGAACAAACTATTTTATAGTGAAAGACGAGGACAAATATAAGTTAGAAGTTGAGACTTTTACTAAGGATAAGAACTTAAGTGCCGTTTTCGTTTCCGAGCCATTCGACCATTTCACTTATCACGAAGAAGCTCAGACTATTAATCTTGAGATGTACTAGGAGGTAGTTATGTTAGAAGTTGTATTGTTCTTGGGCCTTGGATTGCTAGTCAATCTATTTGCTCTAATTAAATAATTTAGCCGGCACTTGAGTATTATTATCTCAAGACAAATAAACAAATTCGTTCGGCTTTAACTCAATTAAATTCTTATTGATAGAGAGGGAGCATTCGGCATAAACAAAAAAGCTGATATGTGTATTCATATCAACTTATTTGCGGATTTTGTTTAGTTTAAACTTTGCAATAGTATCAAAAGGTTTTATACGTGCTTTTTACGATGCCAACTAATCGAAACAGCTAATTTGATGTTGCAAATTAGCCTGGCTAATCAAATGATTAACTTTGATACGATTGATGCTATAGGGATGTAATACACCATCCCTTTCTTGAAGAATGCTCACTTTACCGGTTCCGTTCCGGGAGGAATAACTATGCCTTACGCATCGCAATTAGAAAACAACAGGGCATAGGCATTAGGGCTTTAAGTAGTTTCTTCAAGCCGGATGCCCCCTCTCTGTCAATAAAAAAATTGACAAAATAATTATAGCATATTTTTTATGCAAAATACAGGAGGAATAAGAAATGAGTTTTAAAGAGTTGATTAAGTCTAAAGGTTTCACGCAAGAAAAATTAGGAGCAATAGTTCATAAGTCACATACAGCAATTTACAGTTGGTGTAAGGGGATTTGTGAGCCTGATTGTAAGAGTATTATACTCCTAGCTAAAGCGCTTGATGTAAGTGTGGAACAAATAGTAAAAGTATTTGCTAAGGTAGGTGATTAAATGGCCAAACAAGACAAAGACGCTTGTCCTGAGGTTGTATGGGTTAGCCGTAATTTAAAATGGTATGGGAATTGCTTTTTAGGTAAGTCTGTAAGCCCTAAGCTAATGCAAGAACTGAAGGAGCGTGGATTCGACGTTGTCAAAACAAAAAAGCCATCTGGAATGTGGCTAGAACTAAAGGAGGAATAAGAAATGATAATGATTGTATCACTTTTAGGTTTAGAAATGCGAATAAACCTCGCTTCTATAACCAAACAATGGATTAAGGATTTTGTGGAAACAGGAATAGTTGAGGTGAAGGGCTATGAAAGGAAACAATAGTTTCTGGGTCAGCTTGTTATCCCTGGTTGTTTCAATATTCGTATTTACAGTAGCATTAATCAATTTAATTACAGGTAAGCCAAGGTGGGTACATAACTCAGACATTTGTATCATACTAGCTAGCTTAACAATTTTAATGTGTACGATTGATTTAATTTTAGGAAGGAGGAAAAATAAAATGGAAGAAAGAATGATCGAACTAACTGATCTTGAAACTCAGGAGCTTAATGAAACAGGTTATGCAACTCATGGTGAGTACCTTATTATGGTTGATTCCGATGATAATTACCACGTGTACAAAGAGATGAACATGTACAAAAAGACGGATGAAAACTCATCAATAAGGATTTATTTATAATTTAAATGTGATGTAATAATGATTATGTGTTTAGACATAGGAGGTGAGAAGATGGAACTATTAGAAATGTTAGAAAACATTGAGATTGCATACCATGATTTAGTAATTAAATACTACTATGCATCGAAAATTGATAAAGACAAAAGAAAAGAATTGTACTATCAATGTGAGGAAGAATTTAAGAAACTTAAGAAAAAACTTGGCGAGGCTGAAAGTCTCGAAAAGGAATTAGGACATTCGTTAGACGAAATTTTGAAAATAAGAAAAGTTGGTTGGAAGCCAGAAATCAAAATTCCAGGAAAAAGAATTAAAATAGAAAAAGACTTACTGGATTTAACGAAGGAGTATAAGTGATGGACAATAATCAAATATATATGATAGACGCAAGCGGTGAGCATCCTGTGACTTTAGAATACGCTGTTAATTTTGCTAAAGTCTATAAGAAAGTATCTAAGCATTCTTATGAGCGACTTTACAGGGAATTCGAGTTTGTTTTTAAAGGAATTGATATTGCAGAACTATTAAGGCTTGCAGGTGTTTAGGAGGTGAAAGAATGAGCGTAAATGAGAGAATTAAGCAATACTTAGAGGAGCATGGGATTAAGCAAGCGTTCTTGGCTGAACGTACAGGAATTGACCAAAAGAAAATGTCTTTAATTCTTAATAAAGGTCGTAAAGTTACTGCTGAGGAGTTAGGAACAATAGCTAATGCTCTTGGAGTAGATGCTAATATTTTTTTAGAATGATATTCCGAAAAAATCGGATTAATAGGAGGATTTGAAATGAATTACAAAGAAGAAGATAAGGCACTAATTGAAAGTGCTGGTTATACGTACTACGTCTTCACAGAAGAGAAGGTGCGTAAGATTATCGCTAAGGAGATAAAAGGAGTTACCAATAATGAATGGAGAACACTTATACAAATGCTATATCCAAACAAAATGGTAGGAAGTGGGCTTATTGATAGCGTATTGATTTTTACTATAAGTCAAAAAACACATAGAAGAGTTGATCCACCTTTAAGAGCGTATGGAGACGTGCGAGACAATAGAGGTAAGGAAGACAGCTTACTTAATCAAATTTACAATGCCTTAAAGAAGGCTGGACTTGAAGATGCTGTACACGAGTCTTGGAAAGAGTATTTTTTGGAGGAGGAAACTAATGGGAAAGATAACACTAAATGAGTTTTGGAACGACTCTGAATTATGTGCCATCCATTGCAAAACGAAGAAAGAAGCTATTAAGCTACTGACTGCTTTCGATAAAATGGGGAAAAAGTGGTGTAACAATGAATCTTATTTAGAAAAGAATGAGTGGGGAGCATATAAAAAAGAAACGTGTTATTCCAACGAAGGGTTATATTGTCATAAAGTATTTTATCTAGATATGAATTATAAAGTTTACGAATTTGAAGATGTAGAACTAGGAGGTAGAACTATGAATGATAATGCGAAGAAGATATTTGAAATGTTAGGTATTGAACCTAATCAAGAATTTAAAATTAAAGATAGCGGGGATGACTATTGGCATCATAGATATTTTTTTGATGAAGATTTAACATTGAAATTTCTAGATAATAGCTCTAAAGAATGGCTTTTTGCAAGTAGTGATACGTTTATGGGTTTAGTCAAAGGTACTTATACAATTGTTAAGTTTCCTAAAAAGAAGAAACTCAGAGACATTACTATTGAGGAGTATACTACATGGAAAACTAAAAATTGTTCAAAATGTAAAAACTGTATTTTTAAAAACGTTAATTGTAGTGAATATTCGGCTGGTTGTTGGATTAACAACAAAGACCTATACTCTGACAAATTTCTAGACCAAGAAGTGGAGGTAGAACTATGAATGATAATGTGAAGAAAATATTTAAAATGTTGGGTGTTGAGCCTTACGAAGTGTTTAAAATTAAAGATTTTAGTGATGCTGAATTTTTTAAAATAAGCGAAGGTTTAAGCGTGTATCATAAAGTTAATTCATCTTGGGGACGTTCGCAGGTGGAATTAGGTAGTTTATTAACAGGAGAAAATGAAATTGTTAAACCACTACCCAAGAAAAAGAAACTTCGTGATTGGACTATAGATGATTTAAAAAAATGGACAAATGTAAATTGTAGAGAGCTTACTTGTGATGGTTGTCTATTTAGAAATGTTTTTTGTAGTACTTATGGTATAAGAGTTTGGATAAAACACAAAGACCTATACTCAGATAAATTCCTAGACCAAGAAGTGGAGATTCCTGAAGAATGATAGAAGATGCGAAAATAACAAAAATAACTGAAACTGAGAACCTATTAATGGTTGATTTAACAGCTAAATATTTTGGAACTTGCCATTTTGTATTTACAGGTAGGTACATTACTTGTTTTGGTAATATTGCATCATTTACTTGGTTCTGTACTTGGAATACAAAAGAAGAGATTAAACAAGGTAATTGCTATACTCATGATGAATTATACTTTGTGAGTAAATTGGAACATAAAGATGAACTAAAAGATTTTGATATTGGACTTTTTTCAAAGCAAATGAGAGAGTTGAAAGAAACTTTATTAGAAAATGCAGCTACAAAAGAAAAAAAAGATGAAATTATGGATAAGTGGGATGAAAATAAATATTTGTTAGATAAAGTAGCTTGTGAAAGATTAGACGGCTTTGATGAATTTGTTAAGGAAATGGGGCTTGATATTGAATACGCTTATGGTGTCTTAAATGAGGCTTATAAACTTCCTTATCACTATTATATTGCAGTAGAAATGCTGCAATTTATTGAAGATTATTTTAAAGATAAAAGTGCTTAACAAAAGCATAGAAACTTATAGAAAAAATATAAGTGACTGCGAAAAAGAAAATTTGTACATTGTCTACCGTAATTTGTCAGTTGATAGATAACAATAAATTATTTTCTCTTTGATGGTTTAGTTTCTCATTAAGACAAGCTGAACAAACATATTTAATAGAAAGGGGATGTTTCTATGCCAGTAATTGAATATATAGATGGAATCGAGTGTGTGTTTCCTGAATCGAAGGAAGCGAGCTTTGCTAAGTTTTCACAAATGGTCATGGAAGCACTATACAAGGGAATAGAGGATGGTGATATTCCTGCAAGCGTCCTAGATGATCTATTGCACGAGGAGGGATACACTGATGAAGATATTAAGGAATTAGAAAGGCAGGCAGATGAAGAAAATGATGAATGAAATACAAATTTTTAACAATCCAGAGTTCGGCGATGTAAGAACAATGGAAATTGACGATAAGCCTTACTTTTGCGCTAGTGATGTAGCAAGTATGCTTGGTTATGCTAGACCAGCTGATGCTATTGCTCAACATTGCAAGGGGTCGGTAAAACACCGAGTCCTTACAAATGGTGGTGAACAGGATATGAAGTTCATTCCAGAAGGTGACGTTTACCGATTAATAGTAAGGTCTAAGCTACCACAGGCCGAGAAGTTTGAAAGCTGGGTATTTGACGAGGTGTTGCCAACTATCCGCAAGCACGGACTTTACGCACCTGATGAGCTTTTAAATAATCCCGATTTAGTAATTCAAGCAATGACTAAGCTTAAAGAAGAACGCTTGAAAACGGAAAAGCTTCAGGCTGAAAAGGAAATGCTTGCACTTGAGAATAAGGCTAAAGAACAAGTTATTAATGAACTAAGGCCTAAACTTAACTATTTAGATGTAATCCTAGGCTCAAAGAATCTGCTTAATATTACTCAAATTGCTAAGGATTATGGAATGTCAGGTGTAGCTATGAACAAAATCCTAGAAGGATTACATATCCAATATAAGCAACGCGATCAATGGCTTTTGTATAGTAAGTATCAATCTATGGGCTATACGAGCCCTGAAACAACATCTTACTATGATACTAAAGGGCAGCTGCAAACAAGGCTAGCAACAAAATGGACTCAAAAAGGAAGATTATTCCTTTACGAAATATTAAAGAAGAATGGTACAGTACCAACAATTGAAAAGGAGACAGTTAAAAATGAAAATTAAAAAAATAATTATTGATAACTTTAGAAATGTTGAGCATGAAGAAGTTGATTGTAAACATTTAACTATTTGGAAGGGAAAGAATGAGCTAGGTAAGTCAAATAGACTAAATGCTATCGTATTCCTTCTAATTGGCAAGGTGCTCACTGATAAATACGGAGTCGGTGAAAATGACATCGAATCAGTGCTTTGCAATAAGCGTGATGATAGAGGAAGAAGACCTGAGTGTAAGGTACAAACTATATTTGAAAATGGGCAAACTATTAGTAGAGTTTATAAAGAATCCTGGGTAAAAAAGCGCGGGTCATTAGAGGCTATCTATGAAGGCAATGTTACTGAGCTTTACAACAATGATTCAGTCGTTAATCAAAGCGAATGGATTGACTTAATTAACCAACTTTTTGAAATAAAAGAGTGTAAATTTAAGCATAAAGACCTTAACATTATTCAAGCATATTTAGATCCTCTTTACCTCTTCCAAAAAACTGACTATAAGGTATTAAGAGCATTATTAGAGTCATTAGTTGGTGACGTCACAATGGACGATATTATTGCAGCCGAGCCTACTTGTGCATTAGCTAAGGAAGAAATCCTAAAGTACTCAGGAGATGCTGCTAAGGCTCGTACAGGTGTTAATAAAGTGATCACTGATAAGGCAACTGGACTTGATTCTAAGATAACTCAAATTGAGGCGCAGCTCGAGGTACTTCCATCACTTCCTTATGATGAAGAAAAGTATAAGAAGTTAAGTGATGGAGCATTTAACTATCAATTAAATATTAAGAATATCAAGAATAATCCTAATTCAAAATTAGCTGAGCTTCGTGCTGAAAAGGAAGCAATTTCTAAAAAATATGATGCTGAATTTGATGCTAAATTAAAAGAGATTATATCTGCAAAATCCGATATTCAAAACGATTATACAACGAGTTTATCTGAGCTTAATGCTAAGCTTCTAGCGAGCCAAAAGAAGGATCTAACTGAGCGTAAGAATGAGTCTTTAATTAAGGCACAATCTGAGCTTCAAATACTTATCCAACAACGCTATGAATTAGAGGCTCAAAGCAACAATGCTAAGGGTACTTATGAGGGTTTAAAGAACAAATATACAATTCTAAGTAGCGAGGTTGAATTCGTTAAAACTAAAATAGTCACTCTAAAGAGTGAACTTGCAAATGTAGCCGCAAGAGAGCCTGAGGTTCAAGTGTGTCCACATTGCGGTGGAGTGCTTAATGACCAGTTTATTATTGACTTCAAAAATAAACGTTCTAAGGACGTTGAAGATATCAAGATGAATATTAATTCATACGAGAACCAAAACGCTGAAAATCAAGCTAAAATCAAGGCTATAGCAGCCGAGGCGCAAATCAACGCTGATAACTATAGAGCTTTAATTACAAAGCGTGATAATCTTGATGCTCAAATTGAAACTAAAAAGGCTGAAATTGAAAACATTAAGCAAATTCCATTTGAGCCTAAGAGTGATGTAACTAAGGAGCTTGAATCTAAGCTACAGTCTTTACAAGCAAATTACGAGAAGAAAAATGCTGAGCTAGCTGCAGCAAGAGATGTTGCTTTAAAAGCTGTCAATGATGAAAGAGCCCATAAGATAGCACTAATTGAATCAGAATTACAAATGGCTGAGATTAATCAAGCAACATATATTGAGGCTCAAGTGAGAGAACAAGAAAAGGCCCTAGAAGCCGTTAATGCTGAGCTTGAGGTTCTTATTCAGGCTAAGTCCCAAAACACTGCTAGAGAGGCTAAAATCAAGGAATTAGAGCGTATTCAGCACGAACGCAATGAGAAGCAAGCTCTATATGATGCAATAAATCTCTATATTCAAACAGAAATCAAGCTTGTGAATTCTAAATGCTATGACGCAACAGGTATTAAGTTCGTGATGTTAGAAGACCAATTCAATGGTGGACTTAAAGAGGTTTGCTACCCAGTATACACTGATGGCAACCTAGAAATCCCATTCTCAAATTGCTCAACCTCAAGAAGACTAATCTTAGGCTGCCAAATGATTCATTCGCTTAAGAGTTTAATTGGAAGCAATGACCTTCCAGTAATGGCCGATAGATGTGAAGCTTTAGATGATGAGCACTTAAAAATGCTTGGTGATGAGCAAATGTTCATTACTCAAGTATCAAACGACGAAAAAATAATTACAATTCAGGAGGATTAATAAAATGGAAAACATTAAAAATACACAAGAAACAAAGGCGGTTGCTTTAAAGCCTGCCTTCAAGAGTTCTCTATCTAAAATGACGGAGACTTACACCAATTCGATAGTAGCTACATTCGCTGATATTCACCTCGACTTAGATGCGTATCAGAAGGTATGCCTTGCAAATGCTATAGCCAAAATTAATGAGCTACTTACAGCCAATGACCTTGCTTTTAACTCGCCAAACCTCGAGCAATCTAATATCACAACTGTCTTATCACAAATTGCTATGTTCAAGCTTAACCCTGCAGCTTCACCTAGAGAGTGTTATTTCCAGTTAAGAAATTCTAATGGAAAGAAGCTCATTGAATTTGGTGTTGAAGGTAATGGAAACGATGCAATCCTAAGAACTTACGGAGTAAATGTTAAGGAAGTAATGCCACCTATCGTTATCAGGGAAGGGGACGAGTTTAACTATCCATACTTCGATGGTGAAAAGATGCAGCCATTCACTTGGAAGCCTCATTCTTTCACCGCTAAGCCTATTGCAGTTGCTTATGTTGTGACTAAAAATGACGGAACAAAGGAATATTTGATTTCTGAAAGAGAAAGCGTAGCTACTAATTTAAAAGCCCATATCGCTAACAACCTTATGAGTGCTGAAAAAGACGTTAAAAATAGAATTTTAAACAAAATTAAGGACATGAGCCTTGATGCAATGCTATCTGATCCTGAGCTTTTAGAGGGTGTTGAAACAATGTCTTATGGAAAGCCAAAGACGATTACCTTAATTTCCCCTGCTTGGAAGAGCCCGCAGTCAAGAGAAGAAATGATTATTCGTAAAATGAAAAATAACTGTACTAAGAAGTATCCTAAGGACTTCAAGAATAGCTATGTAGCTGCTACTTACGAAACTACAGCCGAGGATGCTCCAAGACGTGAATATATTGATGCTGAAACACAATATTCAACACCAGAAGAGGTTGTTCAACAAGTTGAGGAAAAAGCAGGAACTGAGGCTATGCCTGAGGTTGAGGTACAAGAGCAAAAGCAAGAGCCTCAAGATAACTTAGAAGCGATTTTTGCCGACGTTTTAAAAGAAGATAAAAAGCCTACACCTAACCAAGGAGGCAACAATACATTATTCCCAGATTTGGAGTGATTTAGATGTTTAAAATTGATGTGCTAGCATCGTCAAGTGCTGGCAACTGCTACATAGTTTCTTATGGGGACAAACACTTTATGATTGAGTGTGGTATCCCTATAAGGGATATTTCTAAGAAAATGCTGAAATTAGGGCTTAATTTAAACAACATTTCCTTTTGTTTGATTTCTCATAAGCACAAAGACCACTCAAGAGAAGTAAAACCCGTCGCAAGGTCAGGAGTTAAGCTAATTGGACCTGAAGAAGTTGTAAGTCAATTTAGAGGTGCTATTTGTGCTAAGCCTAAAGAAATCCTAGAGGTAAAAGGCTGTAGAATTATCTCTTTTGAGGTTAATCATGGCGAGTGCTATTGCCTCGGCTATGCTATAGAACACCAGGGCGATTGGTTGATGTTTGCAACTGACTGTAGATTGATTGAAGCTGACCTTTCTAAGTACCCAATTTCACAAATGATGATTGAGTGTAATTACCTTGATGAGAAGGTCGGAGTTGATTCTTACAGGGAGCGTAGGCAAATTAATACTCACATGAGCTTAGAAGGGTGCATTAAGCATATTCAAAAGTTTAAAAGTTCAAGCCTTAAAGAAGTTTACTTACTACATATGTCGGCTGCCTATGGCGATACGCTAATATCAAAAGTAAGAGTTGAACAAGCAGTAGGCAAGGATGTTGTAGTTTATGTGGCACAAGAACGAGGGGGTGTTTGCTGATGGCTGAAAGAAGAATGTTTGCTAAAACTATAATTGACTCGGATGCTTTTTTAAATATGCCATCTTCAAGTCAAAATCTATACTTTCATTTAGGTATGAGGGCAGATGATGACGGAGTAGTTAATAATCCTAGAACAATAATGAGAATGATTGGTGCTTCAAATGATGATATGAACCTTTTAATTAGCAAAAAATTTGTAATTGTACTAGAAGAAACAATCATCATAATTAAGCATTGGAGGATTAATAACTATATTCAAAAGGATAGATACGTTCCAAGTAAATATAAGGAATTAATCGATAATTTATCCCTTGATGAGAACAACGCTTACACTGCTAAAAATGAGCAATGTATACAAGGTGTATCCAAAACGGATACGGGATGTATACAAGGTGTATCCACAGGTAAGGTTAGTATAGGTAAGGATAGTATAGTATTAAAAGAAAATATAATGAAAGAAAAAAATCAGCCTTTTAGCCCTAAAATCCCTCAAGAACTCCAAGAACTATTCGATTTTTGGAACTCAAAGGGTATTGTTGTCCATAGAACTATCAATGAAAAAATGGTTCAACTGCTTAAAAAAGCCCTGGACCTTTATGGACAAGCCCAAATTAAACAAGCTATCGAAAATTACTCAATAGTCCTAAGCGATAGCACTTACTACTTTAAGACAAGATGGACTATAGGAGATTTTGTCAAACAAACTAATGCTCTTCCTGACTTTCTAACAGAAGGTATCAAGTGGATTAATTACCAAGAATACCTAAAGAAGTCTAAGAAGGTAAGAGAACAAGACAAATACGAAATTGAAAATTCAAATAAACCCGCAATGGAAGGAATGGAGATACTATGATTAATTTTACACAAGATTTAATTTCAACAATTCCCAGCTTTGGTGATCTTATCATCACAGTTGGTGAAAATATTACTATCGAGGTATATTCACCTCAAATGAAAGCTACTTATGTTTTAGACCAAGTTCAAATTGGTGAAGAGGAAGGTAGATACTTGCTGTCAAATAAGGCAACCACCAAGCTTAAGGCCTTGTCAACATCTGGAGGAGTAGCTGTTTCCTTCGGAGAAAAGAGGGCTACCTTCTCAAGCTCTAAAGGAAAATTCTATGAAAACTACATTGACCTTGCTGTAGCCCAATACTCTGATACATACCAAGAACCATTTGAGGTTAAAGGCCAATTTGTAAAAAATGCTTTAGGCTTTGTCTCTAAAAACCAGCTTAAGGCAATTCTTACAGGAGTTAATGTTTCGCCTAGCCATGTACTTGCAACTGATTCCCACAAGCTTTATTTAGCAGGAAACTATAGCCAAGAAGGGAATGTGACTTTGATTGCTTCCTTTGCTCAGTTAGTTTCAAGCTATGAAACTGTAAGTATTTCTAAAGGCGAACGTTCAGTTAAAATGGTTGCTCCTGATGGCTGGACTTATATTTCCAACATCCTTGAAGGTCAGTATCCTACAGTTGACAGGCTTATTAAAATTTTTGACATTATAACGCCAATTGCAACTAATATTGAACTATTCGAGGCTTTAAAGCTAGCATCCACTTCAAATGAAATGCCAATAACAATTTGCTACGGCAGCAAGTCTTCCCTAATTGTCAAAACGGAAGAATTTGAGCATCAAGTGGAAGGCATAGCCGCAACAGAAGATATGACAATTACAATTTCAAAGGAATCCGCAAAGGAGCTATGCAAGTTCCCAGGTAAGCTCGGCTATATGGCACCAAATAGACCGCTAGTGTGCTTAAGAGAAGAAGATAACTTGCTATTGCTACCATTAGCTAAGTAAACAAGGAGGGGTTAAGATGAAACTAGAAGATTTAGAAAAAGCTGGACAAGCAGCTACTGACTACAAAGGAATTATCGCTAGGTATTTGTTTAATTTTGCAAATGAAGATGAGCACTTTAAACAAAAACTACTTGAAACTGATAAAACGTTAGATGGCTGTATTAATTACATTAAGTCCGAAGCTAAAAAAGTGGCAGTAAATAGTTGTGCTGTAGTTGAAGACAATGTAGTTTATCAACAAGCAAGACATTATTTCTTGGAGGATTCGATTAATAACGAGGTTAAAGCCTCTCAACCAAAGACCACACCAAAGCCAACACCTCAAGAAACTGATGAAAACGAGGATGAATCCGATGATACTGAAGAAATTGAAAATAAAGAAATCGATTTAAATGAGCAAGAAGAGGCCTCAAATGTTGATGATGAACAAGAAGTCAAAGAAGAGGCAAAACCTTGTAAAACAAAAGAAAAAGCGGCAAAACCGGCACAATCCGAGCAACCATCACTATTCGATTTTGAATTTTAGGGGGTAAAATGATGAAAAACGAGGAAGAAAGTCTTAGAAAACTGGCTGAGCAGTATATTGCGATAAAGCCTCAGATGAAGAAAGCATTAGATGAAAAGCTTAAGGAAATTATTGACTATCAAGTTAATAAAACTGAAATCAAGCTTAGAGAAAATTACCAGTTATACTACTTCTTAGAAAAGTATCGAGGAAAGCTCCTAGTAAGGGGCTTCCTTGTTGCTGCTACGTTTGACTGGAGAAAGAAAAATCCTGCTAAATCTACCTACATTCAAGAAATCTATAGAGCTTATGAAGGTCTAGATTCAGCCGTTTCAAGAGGAATTTATGTAACTACAAGCACATGGAGTTATGGTAAAATACTTCATTATTACGAAGTACCTGACTATACGCTTTTTAGTCAAAATTACCATGAGACTTACTACAATGGCGCTTGGAAAAAAACTAAAATTGAAGCTTATAACGAGTTTGCTTGCAAAATGTATAAAACCAGTGATGTATTTGAACTAAAGCCAGAGCTCAAGTATAGTCAATTTGATGTACAAAAGGATCACCCAATTTCTTTTATCGCAAAATATCAAAAATATCCTGAGATTGAAATGTTAAGAAAGCTAGGTATGAAGAAGTATGAATCTTCAATAATGGTTTTAAAAAAACTTCAAAGCAAGGATGCAAAACGTTTCAAAAAATTACTGTTTAACTTGAGCAAAACCGAACGCTATAAGAGTGAGTATAAGCAGCTTGGACCTAAGGATTTAATCGCATATTTTAACAAGTATGGAATAGATGCAATTGCAATAGATACTTACTTAACAAGAAAAGAAATAAAAGAAAGAATAATAGAATATGTAGATTGCCAGTATTATAACGATTTCAAAGGTGTATTTAAGCTTGAAGATATAGAACCTGTTATAAAAATAGTTCTTAAATCTAAAGCTGATTGGGGCTATTATAGCGACTATTTACGAATGGCAAAAGAGGTAGGTCATGATATCAAGGATCCTTATTGGAAAATTCCTTACGACCTAAAGAAATTCCATGACAAGGTTTTTGCTGAAAATAAAGCTATTAAAGCTGCCAAGAACAAAGACAACGAAGTTAAAATGGAAATGCTACTAGGTGATATGCTTAAATTTAACACAGAAATAGATGGCTACCAAATTTTTATTCCAACAGATTATGCCACGATTTCAAAGCAATGTGACGTATTGTACCAATGCTTATTACGATGTGGATATGATAAAAAAGTATTAAAGCAAGATATAATCTTAGTTTTTATTCGCAAAGAAGGAGTGCCAATTGCAACCGCTGAGGTTTATTATAACAAGAAGGTAGGCCAGTTCTACGCTGATGAACACGATCACGATAACTGTACACCGACTAAAGAAGTTAGTGATGTTTTCTATAAATGGCTAGAAACATTTAAGCCTAAAAAAGCAAATTTGGAAAAGGTAAACAAGCAATTTATAGCATTAATGCAATCAAAGCAAAGAGGTGGTATGAATGCTGCAGTATAAATTTGTCCACATTTTAGAATGTGACATTTGTAAAAGAAAAGAAATTTCAACAGAAGGATTGCAAGTTGATTTTGTAGCCAGGGCAAGAGAGGTAGGCTGGATAGTAGGAACTACTACCGCCTATTGTCCTTATTGCGTTAAAGTTCAAGGCATGAGGCGAACACCTAAAGAGCCGAGACAGCTTAGCATTTTTGATGATGAATTAGAGAACCTCGAAGAAAGGGAGGAAGAGTTTAATGGCTGATGAAGAAATCATACACGATATAGGTAGTGAATATGTTGAAAATCCATTACAAGAAGAACTTTATATTGTCGAACAAGCCCTAACTGAATTAAAGACTATAAAAGAAGCCAAACCTAGTGAAGCATTAAAGTGTGTTGATGTTTTAAAAGAAGATGAGTGTATTACAACGCTTTATCAAGGCAAGGCACTAGAAACAATTAGACAATACATTTTAAAGGCTCAAGAGCAAGAGAAAGATATAATTGAATTAAGAAGAGATAATGCTCTTTTAAAAGACATGAAAAATAAGCAAGAAAAGGCACTTGAGATTTTAAAGAAAAAAGCTGATTTTGTATTTTTTGGCAGGTCAAAAGAGGTAAAAATAGAACAAGTCGATAGTGAGGATAGCCTATATTTGATGACTGAAACAGGCGATACCATCCTACCTGAAGAAGAATATGATACGTTAAAAGAGATATTCTATGATGAATTAAAAGAAAAAAATACAAGCTATTGATTTAAAAAAGCCAGTGGCTTCTTTATTAAAAAAAGCAAAATTAAGAAAGGAAAGTTGTAAGTATTAATATATTACTATTATTTAGATATATACTTACTACGTTGTAAATTAAGAAATGAATTATAAAGAATTAAATCTTACTCTATCTAATCTTAGAACAAAGAAACTAGAAATTGATAGATTGCAAAAAAAAGTAATAAATTTAGGTGAAGTTTTAGGATATAAATCACCTACGTATGAAGAAAAAGTACAAACCTCATCAGGAGGAGCAAATAAGACTGAAGATGAGCAATATGCTTTTTTAGCTATAAAGCAAGAATACAAAAACAAGCTTGTACAATTAGAACTTGAGCAAATATACTGGAATGCAATGATTAATCAAATTCCTGAATCTAAATACAGGTTAGCAATTCAATTTTATTATTGGGATGCAAAGAAGCTAAGTGATGTTGCAGATGAGCTAGGCTATGATTATTGCTACATAAGAAGAATTAAGACTATTGCTGTTAACAAGCTTTTAAGAATACTTAACAAAAACAGCCAAAAAAGTTAAACAAGTAACAAAAAGTAACAATACTTTGTGCTAAAATGGTATCGTAGAGTTTTGGATACAGGGCATAGACATTAACTCTCTCCCTAATATGCAAGACATAAAGCCCCCTTTTAAACTCTACTACGTTTTTGGTTGTTCATAAGTACAATCTGAAACTCCTTTCTAAAATGAATTTGGTTAATTTTTACATCTATCTTATTTCGGGACCAAATTCTCCAACTAAAGGTCATCACAATGTGGTGGCTTTTTTTATACTCGTAATTGAAAGGCGGTGATAGTATGGAGAAAAAAGCAAAGAAGGCAAAATCTAAAACTAAATCGATGGCAAATAACTCAAGTAAGTTGACGGCTAAACAGGAGCAGTTTTGCAGGATCTACATTGACATATTGAATGCGACTGAAGCTTATGCTAGGGCATACTATCCGGAAGACCCGTCAAAGGCGAATAGAGACACTTGTTGCGCTAATGCTTCTAAAACGCTTAGATTAACTAAGGTCCGCGCCTATATCGAGAATCTTAAAGCTCAAAGAGCAGAAGAACTACAAGTTGATTCAAGCTGGGCTCTTAAGAAGGCACTCGAAAATTATGAACTTGCCAAGAAGGGAACCCCAATTGTTCGGTTCAACAAAGAAACCCACAAGTTTGAAGAAACAGGAACCTTCGAGACAAACGTTCGTGATGCCAATGATGCTTTAAGACTTATTGTTGACTTGTGCGGATTTACCGAGAAGAAGGTTAGTATTGAGGGCTCCTTAGCAACTTCTACAATAGTTCAGGAGGATGTATAGTATGATTCAGTCACAACAAGAACCTACTATAGTGAAGCTATCTAAACTCATTGCCCCTTGCTACTATGAGGAGTATAGAAAAATCAAAGAGGACTTAGTAACTTACTTTTTGAATAAAGGCGGTCGTTCCTCTTGTAAATCGTCTTTTATATCAATTGCCCTTGTCTTAGGACTTAAGAAAGACCCTATAGCTCATGCAGCAGTTTTTATGAAAGTCGCAGATAAGATTGAAGATAAAGTAGCAATGCAAATTCAATGGGCTATCAATGTACTCCATTTAGCCCACGAATGGAAAATGACAAAAAGGCCTTGCAATTTCATCAATATTTACACAGGCCAAAAAATCTTCATACGAGGCCTCGATGACCCTGAGAAGGTCACTAAAGGTCTTAAGCTTACAACAGGCTATTTCAAGTACATTTGGTTTGAAGAGGCAAACGCTTTTACTAACTACGGCGAAATTAGAACTGCCTTAAACTCATTATTCAGAAAATCTGATGTTAACCTTGAAACGCACTTCAAGGTATTTTTCAGTTATAACCCACCAAGAGAGCCAAACAATTGGATCAATAAGCATGCTAAGGAAGTTAAGAACAATCCTAACTGGTATGTTCTTGCAACGACCTATCTTGATGTTCCTACAGGATGGCTTCCTAAGGAGTTCTACGATGAAGCTTCAAGAGTTAAGGAAGTGGACGAAAGAACTTATCGCCATGAGTACCTAGGAGAAGCTGTAGGACGTGATGGATTAGTTTATCCAATGTTTTCGATGGAAGAACACGTTATCAAGCAGCTTGAAGGCAAAGAGGCTGTCGTAAGAGTTGTGTGTGGTATAGATGGCGGAGCAATAATAGATGCTACAACCTGCGTACCACTTGCAATTACTACTCATGGCAGAATAGTGTGTCTTCCAACAATGTACTACGACCCAACCGCTCCAGGACATCAACCATTAGCAACACAAGACCAGGCTATTTTAATTGAGAACCACTTAGAGCAGCTATGGAATGCTTTAGGTTATCAACCTAGTATGGTGGAGCTAGTCATAGATTCGGCCGCAAGCGATATATTCTTGCAGCTTTTGCAATACGGCCACTATAACACAATGAAGGTTGGAAAGAAAGATATTATGGTCGATATGAGGCGCGTTCAAGCGTTGCTGTCATACCAAGGCGCCTTCAAGATTATCGACCAAGGCTACAAAGACCCTCTTACTGGTTCAATTCTAGGTGAGCACGATATGTTAATCGAAGAATTGCAAAGCAAGGTTATTGATGAAAAAACTGGCAAGCCTGAGGATGGCGGCGACCACGATATTGATGCGCTAAAATACGCAACATACAGATTACAAGAGGAAGGAGTGATATAAAATGAATCCATACATGCCAACTAATTTTAGAACGTTTTGTGGCGAGGGTCCTAGAATAAATTACGCGGACCTTAACACTTATGTACTACTTTATCCTGAGATAGAGCGCTTGGCTCTTATGAACAACATTAAGGCTGCTAGATGGGCTTTAGGCTATGTTCCAGAAGTTCATGAGTTATTTCTTTCATCAGGAATAGGTGTTGAGACTGTAAATGTTCTAGTAGATAAAATGCTTCCTTCTAAAGCAAAGGTTGGAGGCAAAGACCCTCAAATAGAGCAAATAAATAAATTTCTTGAAAAGCATCTGTCAAAAAACGTTAAAAAGCTTGTCAAGCAAGCAACACAATACGGCTCAGCGTTGGGTCGTATTTGTTTTAATTCTATAACTAAAAATGCGTACATAGACTCAGTGCCTTTAGGACGATTTAGAGTTGATATTGACGAATCAGAAAGGGTAATTAAATCAACATGCTACTTAGAGTCTAAGAAAGCAACTGAGGAAGGGACCCTTACAAGATACGTTTTAATTGAACGTAGATACTTCGATAATGACAATAAGCCTAAAGCTTATTACGGAGTTATCAAGATGATGTTTAATTCACTAGTCGAAGATGCAAGTCAACTAAAGACTATCGAGTTCGATAAGAAGAGCTTAACACCATTAGATTTAAAAAATCTTCAAGGAATTTACCCTGATTATCCACTTTACAAGGAAGCAGAGCTACCATTCGACAATTACTTAGGTGTGGAGTTATTTAACTACACTGAAACTAATTCGAAGTTTCCTAATTGCTGGTTTGGTGAAGCAATGCTTTCAGATGTAGGCGATTCCCTCTATGCATATGATCACGCTTTTACAGCTAAAGAGAATGACAAGTACTTAGGACGTGGTAGAGCTTTAATTCCATCTCAATTTCAAAACGATGAGAACTTGACTGAAAAAAAGAAAAGCATTATTGGCTCAATGACAATAAGTGCAATTGGTGGAAGTCAAGAAGCACCTCGTATTGCTAGGCGAAGAAAGCCTGAGTTAGATAAAACATTCTATGATGAGATTGCTCAAGGCACAGGCGAACCTGTAAGGCCTACTTCAATTCAGTTTAACTTAAGGACCATTGAATGGCGAGAAGAATTAAATGGAGCATTAGGCGATATAGCTTCAAGAGTCGGAATTAGTGCTGTTGACCTTGACACAAGGCTTAATGGCTCTCAACAAAGAACGGCAACGGAAGTCAATAGAGATTCCGATAAGACACTTACTACAGCCTCAGCCAAAAAGGAGTTATTTACTCCTGGGCTTGATGCCTTAATCGAGTGTTTAGTTCATTCATTAGGGGATGAATTTAAAGATATTGATTGCTTCATTGAATGGCCAAAGCAAGGACTGGCTAATCCACAGGTCCAAACACAAGTCGTTAGAGAGCAATATGATGCTCATTTAATTAGCCGTGAAACCGCAATTAAGAGACTTAACCCTGAATGGTCTGACGCTGAGGTTAAAGAGGAAATCAAGCGTATTGAAGCTGAAGAAAATGTAGTATCAGAAGATAGCCAAGATAGTGACTTAACTGAGGTAGCTTAATGCCAAATAGTAAAATCAAGCCTGAAGATACACCCAAGGCAAAAGAAATTTTGCTTAAAATTGAAGAATCTAAAACCCTTGTTAAAAAGATAACTACTGAGGCTTTAGCTACTCCTACAAGTGAAGAGCTTGTTAAGGACAAAATCAATAGCGTTCTTAAGTCTTGTAAGGACTTTTTAAGTAATTATGGTACAAATTATCAAGATTTAATAAAAAGCTCGTATAACGGCCTTAGGAGCCTTGCTAATAGGTGTTTAAATGAGGTTCAGGCATTCTTTAAGAACAACAAAGATAATCTTCTTGCTAGGAACCTTGCTCAAGCATTTGCTAAGAGTGATAAGCCTAAAAAGACAGTTAATAGAACCTTCGTAATAAATGGCGGTGAAGCCACCTTAGAAGAGGATATGTCAGTTAAGTTCAAAGAGACTTCAGGAGAGTTTGGCTATGACCAAATGATTATTGATGATTACCAAGCAAGAGTTAAGGAAGCAATTAATACCATTTCAAAGCAAACGCTAACTGAAAAGACCTATCGTGAAGTGAATGGCCGTAAGGTTGGTGCTCCCGTCTTTGTAAGTATTAGAAATAAAGCTGAGATGGCTGTTAGGTATGACGCAATGAAAGAAGAGCTTAAGGAGCTTGTAGCGGATAAGGAGCAATATGTTATTGTATCCCAACACGCTGATGCTTCCTTAAGATGTTCTCCCCTACAAGGGCTCTTATATAAGCTAGATGTTAATCCTGAAGATCATATTAAGGTTGTACTTAGTTCTAAGGAGCTTGGTTCCAAGAAACCTAAGGAAATTGGAAAGGTTGACGGCAACTCTTATTACTCACTCAAGGAAGCAATGAGTTATGGTCTATTTAGTTATAATTGCAGGCATAGGTTCATTAAGTATATTCCAGGACAAAAGATAACACCTCAATATCAATATGACTCTAAAGCATCAGAAGCCAAAAGAGAGATTGATACTAATATGAGAGCGTTAGAGCGACAAATAAGAATGTTTAAGGAACGTGAGGTATTGTCGTTAGACTCTAAGGAAAGAAAAGCCTACATTAAGGCTAGTAAGCAAGCACAAGCTAAATATAGAGCTTATGCAACAAAGCATGGCCGCGTAATTAACGAGTGGAGATGCAGTATTACTAGAAGTGAAAGAGCTATAAGAAAAATTAATGGTTCTACAAGAGATGCAATAGAACAAGAAATGGCTAATCCGAATTCAAATGAGAATACGGCAATTAATCTGAAAATAATATCATCAGCAGAATATGATTTAAAATTCAAGACAGATGATATGAGAACTTCTGACTGTAAAAAGATTGCTGCTCATTCAAGAGAAATATTAAATAAACGTAATAAAAGTGAATATGAGGATGTATTTGCATACAATATTGATACAGGGAAAATAATAAATGGTGATGTTCCTAATCAACCACAAACAGCAAATCGCAGTCGTGCTATGGAAGAATTAGCTGTTTCAAATTCTAATTACATTGTCGTTCATAATCATCCAAAAAGTGGAATGCCAAGTGCAGGAGATTTAACTGGTTTATTGAAAACTTGGAAAAATTCAAAATGTTGCTACGTTATATGTCATAATGGAGATGTTTGGAGATATAAGATAGATCATAATGCTGTACAAAAATTTGACAACATTTCTACTTTAGACTATAATAGAGATAGTAATATGGAAGATGTAAGGAATGCCATTATAAACAAAACTGATCCTGAGCTTGAGGCGGCTAAAAGAATTTCTAAAAAATATGGATTAATAATCGAAAGGGTGTGAAATCATGTCAAAAAGAAAAAAGGCAATAGAAGATGATACAATGTTTTTAAGAAAAGAATGTTGTACTAGTGTAATGACTTATTTTTTTACAAAAAAAGCGAAAGAAGGGCATGATTTACTTGCGGAAAAGGAAACCCTTGGAAAAGCGTATGATGATAATTTCTATGAAATACTTGATGAAATGGCGTCCAAAGGAATCTATGTTCAAGATATTATTGATTTCAATAGAAAAAGGGATGCAAAGTTTAAACAACGTGGATTAGCAAGAGAAGAGAAACTTAAAAGGCGAGCTCAATTTAATTAGGGAGTATAATAAAAGATGATTTATTCTTATACATTAAAAAAAGAAGCCTCACCAAAAGCGTTTAGAGATGCTCTTACATTAATGAAAAAAAGTAATACCTTAATAAATTATGATGGAACATATATCAAAGACCCACTTGGAGATTATGAAAAAGTTATTTTTAAAAGTGGCAAAGAAAAGGCCGAATTAATTAATGAATATTGGCCATTAGATTGTGTTTATGTTGAGTCAACATTTCAAATACCTGAACTCCAAAATTTGAATTTATAAAATTACTCAAAGGAGGCTAAGACGCTTTATGAAAGATATTACGGAAAAGGACACTAGAAATCCAATTGATGAAGAAGATGATTTTTTTCCTTTTGTTGTCCCACTAGATGGTAGGAAAATAGATGGAAAGGCTATTGGTGAATTAATCAATTATTGTAGGAGAACAGGCAAATCAGTATCAGACTTTACATTGGAAGAAAAAATTAAATATCGTATAACTGATGGTAGTTACGATCATGAAAAGTATGGTGTAAAGCCACTTAGTGAGTAAAATAATATGGATTTGCATCAATATTTAAATAAAAGGATTAGATTTGAAGATATAGACGGAAATATTATAGAATGTACTCCTACTTGGTGGGAGGACGGCTATGATGAGCCAGAAGAAGAGCCTACCTATGGTAAAGAAAACATCGATTTTGATGAAAGACCATTTAAGATTATAAAAAATGTGAACTATAATGGATATGTAACAATTTATGAAAATTACATAAAATCAATTGAAGTTATCTAAAAGCATTATAATTGAATAACAATTAAGCACTCTATGACGGGGTGCTTTTTTCATGCAAAAAAATAGTTAGTAATTCATGGACCCCCAGCCCATGATCTCACTTGCGTAATGTGACAGAGGGCAACTTTTTCACCTAATTACTAACTATTAATTATACTATATCATTAAATATTTAATTTGTGAAGATTAAACAAAAAAAGACTACACTGAGACTATCACTCCTCAGAAGCGAGAGGTGTCTAATGTTTCCCCTCCGTGATCGTAGACAGTTCTATGATTTTCACCTTGTAGCCTTTATCTAATTTTATTTTATCATAAAAAAAAATAATGTCAATATTTGTACAAGGAGTTGATACTATGAAATATGTTTTAGCAGGAGCGGGTGTTCTTGCGTTTATATGGATAGTACTTAGTTGTCTTTTTGACCCGCCCTAAGTGCTGTAAATAAGAGGATTTTGAATCCTTTTTATTTTATCCAAATGCGGTTAGAAGTTGCCGCAATATAAATTAGCTTTTTGGTTGAGAGCACTTACAACGTAAAAGAAAGGCACATAAAAAATCTAATCGTGAGATGTACACGTAAAAAACAGTAGGAGGAATTTATGAGTTTCACAAGAGAAGCAGTTAAAAAGGTATTCGGTGGAATAGAAGGAATCACAGATGATATGATTCAGCAAATAATGACCCTTCATGGAGTGGATTTAGAAAAAAACAAAGTAAATCTAGATGATTACATTCCAAAGAATCAATTTGACGAGCTTAATGGCAAGCTTACAGCCAAGCAAAAGGAATATGATGACCTTGTTAAGTCATATGCAAACAAGGAAAAGAACACAGCTATTAATCAAGCTATTTCCAATGCTAAAGGTAAGAACGCTAAGGCAATTTTAGCCCTAGTAGATAGCGATAAGATTACTTATAAAGATGGTAAGCTAGATGGCTTAGAAGACCAATTAAAGGAGCTTCAAAAGAGCGATGCATACTTATTTGATGTACCTGAAAAGCCTGTAGCTATTACACCAAAGGACTTAGCTCCTGCAACAGGTAATTTTATCGCTGAAATGCAAAGATTATAATAAAAATGAAAGAAGAGGTAATTTAAAATGGCAGTAAATCCAGCAATTGCGAATAATATCGCACTAGTTAAAAAATATGTAGATGATCCAAATTCATTATACGGAGTGTTCCGTGCAGCTTCACTTACAACGGACCTAGAAACTCCATTTGTAAATTTTATCGGAGCTAAGACAATGTCTTATCCTGTTTTCCCACTTATCAATGATGATTTAGAGGATTATGATGCTTCAACAGGTTACAAGCGTTCTAAGACAACTTATGAGCGCAGAGAAGTTACTGTGTCTCAAGATAAAGGCTATCAAATCCCAATTGACAATCTTGATTTAATTGATTCCCATACGACTGCTGTAATGCATATCAATAATCAGGTTCGTCAGAAGGATGTTCCATCTATCGACAAGTATCGTTTAAAAAAGTTATATACAGGTGGTACAGCTCACACAGTAGGAGCCGTTTCAGCTGATAATATTCTTCAAATTTATGATACTGCAATCGCGGATTTAGTAGACCATGAGTTTCCAACAACTGGTTTAATTATGTTTGCTCCAACTGGCACATATAATTGTATTAAGAATTCGTCACAAGTTAAGCGTATTCTTGAGGTATCACAAAAGCATGATGATATTAATCGTACAGTTGAGTATCTAGATGGTACAACTAAGATTGTAACTATTCCTGCAACTCGTTGGCCAAATGCAGATTGTGCATTTATTTTAGTATCTCCACTTGCTTTAATTTGTGGTGTAAAGAGAAATGTTTCTCGTGTCGTTGATGAGCCTGAGGACTTCGATGGTATCTTAGTTAATCGTCGTATCGTTCATGATTGCTTCATTCAACAGGACCGCCAAGTTGGTGTTTACGTTGCTAAAACTGCAGCCTCTAAAGTTGCAGCCTAATATTGTTGGGTAGGTAAATCCTACCCTTCAATTACTATTTAATGAGGTGATAAGATGGACTTACCATATAATGTTTATATTACAGAAGAAGACGTGTTAAAACGTGGCTATAGCTTAAAGGATTCACTTGCACTTGATGACCAGGGCGAGATTTCTAAGACAGTAGATGCCTTCTTAACTGAGGTCGCAAGCTCTGTCTATAACTTAGTTCTTGATTTAACTAAAGACACAGGAATAGCAACGGCTATATGTCAGTCAGTCAATTATTCTAACGATATAGCTTATGCGCAACTCGAACAAGCCATTTACATCCTTGAAAATGGTAACTTGCTAGCTACTTCTGGAGAAGGTACACAGCTTACACTTGAAGATATTAGAGGTCAAAAGGCCTATTCACCTATTGCTTATAATCATTTGAAAAATACTCTTAAATACTTATTCGGAGGTATTTGCTAATGGGATTTAACACAATTCATAGAAATGGCGAATGCTACTTAAATGGCTTTAATGAGAATAACCAAACTAGCTTTAAATACAAAGAGCTTAACCAACAGGAGCAACAAAGAGTGTCAATATTAATGGGACTTCATATTGAAGGAGCTTCCTTAGTCATTCAAATAAATGGAAGGTCAAACATTAATAATAATGATGTTCTAAGCCTTGCTGATGGAAGAAAATATAATGTCACATCTATCGGTCGTGAACACTCTCCAAGGCCGTTAATTCGTCGTAAGGACTGGGATAGAGTGACTGGAGGAATAGTGATTAGCCTTGAGTAAGTATCTAACTGAAATGGAAGCTAGGAGTTTGATTAGCTGTATTAAGCAATATACTCCAGTTGTCACAGGCAATTTAAAAGCGTCCATACAATTCGTTAGAATGACTACTGATGGCTTTGTTGTTGCGGTTGGTATTAAGAAAACAGGCATGTCAGGGGCTAGTCCTTCAACCTATGCTAGCTTTGTTAATTATGGCCACGAGATTTATCCCAAGAGTAAAAAACTAAGACGTGATTATAAGTTTGTTGAGCATGGAATCCAGCAATGGGCTGATGAGATTAAAAGAACTGTAGATTATAAGATGAGATTTGAAAAGAAAGGAAATGATGAATGATGGACAATTCAATAGAAGGTCAATTAGCTAATTGGCTGAGCGAAAAACTTGGAGTTGAAATAACTCCTGGAAATGATGAACCTGTACAAATTGACATTCAAAATACTTCACATGGTATTTTAAGAATTCAAGAAGATGATCATGGTGTTAATGATGAAATATATACCGAAGAAGCATCCTATGTTATTGAGTATATTATTCACGAGGACGATAACGAAGAGTTTTTGAAGAAGGTAAGAAGCTTAGCTTTAACTGAAAAAGCATCCAATGTTGAATTCGAGGATAATACTTTATCTTTTGAAGATGGCATTAGAGGAAAATTTTATTTTGGTAAGCTTGTTCAATCAGCTGAAATAGTTAAGTCAAATGGTGAAGTATTCATTCCTTATGAATTAAGCTTTTCGCTCAACTTATATGAAAGTTTGATTCCATCAGATGACTTATTAGTTACTATTGATGGAAATGTTCTTAAAGGAATAATAAGCTGTGTTCCAACATATTCATTTTCAAAAGAAGGCTTTGTAAGGCAAGGCGAAACATTGCCTCAGTATGAGCCACAAAGCAAGACACTTGTAGTTACTATTTCATATTTGCCACTTGCACATAATGAAGCATCCAATGCTTTAATTGAACGTTTTAATACGCTTGTCGAGGAAAGCGTTGATGTATCTATCAAATGGCCTTATGAAAGCTCTGCTGAAATTCCTACATTGCTAAATGTGTCTGGAAAATTTTTTATTAAGGATTTAACTTTAAATCTCAATAAAGGTAATTATGGGGGACTTAATGTAGTGCTAGTTAAGGAGAATTCCAATGGCTGAGTCAATAATTAAAGTTATAGTGACGGATGAAATAAAAGGTACTGGGCAAGAAGTAACTACTACAACTATTACATCACATGAGCAAGTTAAGAAAGCTTCGCCTTCTAAAAAGAAGGATGGCGGAGATTCTAACTCGGCCTTTGCTAAAAGTATGATTGGAGCTTACAATGTAGCTAAAACAGTGTCTAACCAAGTCCTAGCTAATGTTGGTACTTATACAGGCGATTCACATCTTCAAACACAAATTAATAATTTTCAAACTGGTATCGGATTAGCAACAATAGCTGTTATTAGCCCTACAGCTGCATTGATTTCAAGTGCTATTTCAATTGGCTCAACTATATTCCAGGAAAGCCATAGAAGGAAAATGGAAAATATATCGCTTTCAAATGCTAGGGCAAGAAATGGGTATACTGATACAGCTTCAATATTAACATCAAGGAGGCATTAATATGCAAATATTAATTCAAAAAAATAATAAAGATATCAATTCATATATTGATGTTACTAGTAGCATTGTATCAAAATTGACTTTGGATGAAAGAATAGACCAAGTGCTTGACTCAGGAACTTTTTCTTTTTTATCTAGAGATTTTACAACTGCAATTGAACCATTTACAAGGTGTATTATTAAAGGAATTAATAGTAAGTATGGTATGTATGATGGTTGCCTCCCTTTCTTCTGTACTTCTAATTGTAATAAGTACTTAACCGTAGAAGGATTATACTACCATGAAGTGCAGTTATATGAGCCTACAAAGCTTTTAGAGTGCCTTATTTTAGGCACGAAGGCATTTTCTCATGTAGAAGGTAAAAACAATTATAATAGCAACTATGATCGAATTCGGATAATTACTGAACTGATGAATCAAAAGTATGATTACAACATTGAACTAGACGAAAGCGTAAATCCGTTTAATTTATCTAGCGAGCGTGAATATACCTTCGGTGCTGGAACAACTATGTTTGATGCAATAAACGAGATAATGAAAACCGAAGGTTGCATTCCGAGGCTTTGGTTTAAACAAAACTCATATTATAAAAAGTTTATTTTAGGCTATGTCAAAATAAATGCATTAAAAACCAGTACTATAGTGCCAATTTCACAAATTACAAAGCAAAGTAGCACACAGTCAGTTGATGAGTATTGTTCGGAAATGGAAGCTGAGTATTCTGAGGTAGTTGATAGGGATACACTTCAAAAGTGTACGTTATCTTGTAGAAGCCAAGACACTGCAATTTACAAGGATACAGCTTGTTTAATAACTCCATCTAAAATTGAAAGATTAAATGCACTTTCTATTAAGTGTGATTTAACCATTAAAGGTACTACAATGTGCTTAATTAAAAAAAACATTTTCAATCAAGCATGGGAATATTGTAATAAAAATAATAGTTTTATTAATAGAGATGTTAGGCAGGAAATTGTAAGTTATAGTGTTCTTTTGACTAATGATTCTACTAATTATAGCGACTATTTTATGGAGAAATTAAAAGCAATTGATACTGAGTGTTATGGTAATTTGCTGAGCTTTTTAATTGATTCCTGTGGATGGGATGGAAAGGTAACAAATGATGGCAATTGGTTAATTGTTTATATGGATAATACGTACTCTAGTCTTCTAATATCAGGCACAACATTGGAAAATGTTTATAACGATTATTATATTGCAGTATACAATGATAATCGATGTTTTAAAGGTTTAAGAACAAATAATAGAGTTTTATATCTTCTTCCCGAAATCAATTTAACAAGTCGTGTTTTAAATTATGAACAATGGAATTTGTTGGAAGCTTCTGAAAAGCCCAAGTATCTTTATTGGCAAAACGGTGAGAATTACATTGATGGATTTTATAATACTTATAACGATGATTTTTGGAAAAGTATAGTATATGGAAAGGTTAATCCTTTTATTCCAAGCTTTGCAGAAGCAATTCGAACCCAAGAAAACAAATACACGGGATTGTTTGATGATAACGATATAATTCATAACGCAGCTGAATATTATTGGAAATTAGCACTCATTAATCAACACATGCTTATTGATGAGAATGGTTTAAAGGTAATATATAAGAATGTTCCATTATATAGTGAAAGCGTAAGCGATTTAAATCAGACTATAAAGGATTATACAACGGGAATATATGACTATCTGACTGCTAATTCTGATTTTACAAAATTAATTTATCAAGTCAAATATTATACGTCATCGCCAATTTATTTGCGAAGTAACAAGAGTTCTTATTCCTGTCAAATCACAACGTCAAGGAGCTATAATAACGGGGCAAATACGGTTGACTTTAATATGTTAGCTCCAGCAGTTCAAAGAGCGGTTGATATGCAAGGATTACCTATTACAACGATCTATTCAAAAGATAATATTGACGTTGGGGTTAGATTAGAAGATGGTTATGTTATTAGTAAACAATCTACATATAAAATGACGGATAAAATGATTTATTCATCCTATGTTTACAATCTAAGTCCTAACTATCAGCAAATAGCGGCTGCAATTGGAGTGGATACTCAGTACGAAGCAACTAATTTGCCACAAACTGGCATTGTGACAAGATTTATCGAATTACAGCCTGTTGGTACAATCCCTAGTAATTTAGACCTGTATTTAATTTTAAAGGTTGATACAAATGCTCGATATATATCTAAGCCAATTCAAAATTTAGAGGTTGACAGCAACAAGGTTTTAATTTGTGAAGCCTTTGATAATTATTGCTTTGATAATGCAGTATCTGGTGAAGGTGCTTATCGAACCAATAAATCTGTTTCTTATACTGATGCTGACAATACAATTGAAAGATATGCTTATCTCTGTCTAGGTACACTGAAAAACACTAGTCTAGAGATTTTAGATGAATTACCATATTTAGATAGTTCTAATTATCTAGAAAGGGATAAATTAATTAACAAAAAAATATACAAAGACTCGAGAGAGCGCCTTGTCTTTGTTATTAAAGAATAGAAAAGGAGGCAATAAGTAATGTATATTGAAATAACAGGTATCGAAAATCCAGTAATTAGTAAATTTGAGCTGGAACGTGATTTCTACGTTGGAGCTGAATATACTAACCCAATAAAGGTTAAATGGCCAAGAGAAATTGGGAACTCATATATTACTGTGTCATACGAGAACTCAAGACACATGAAATTTGGCCCAGTGTATGCAGATGAGGTTAGTAATAATGAGGCTGTATTTAATCTTACCAATGCAAGAATGCTAGTTCCTGGAGAGTTACTAATATCAATTTTTATTAATGTTGTTAATTCTCAAAAGACTATCAAGCGGTATGCTGTTGGTGTTGTTAGTGCAATGATTAAAAAAGCTGTATATGACAGCGGAAATATTATTGTATTAGATGAAAGCGATCCTTCAGAAGTGATTATGGATATGAAGGATTCTTTAGAGAAAACAAATAACTTAGTCGCTGCTATTGATACTCAACTTAAAGAGATGGTATCTGAAGATGGAAACTTTCAAGTTAGGGGAAATATGAACGTTGGCGGAACATTGACGGTAAAAAGTGACCTCGTAGTTTGCCAAAATGAATTAAATTTATTACGTCAAAATTTAGAAAGCTCTATCTCTACTTTAGATACGAAAACAAATAAAGCATTAAAAAACAAAATAAGAACTGTAGAAATAATCCCAAGTGATGCAGAAGCCGGGGATTATTTTTTTGTTGAGCAAGGTGGTTTAAATATGGCTACGAGTTTACAAAAAAATGAAGATATAAGGGTTGCACAAGGAACAGCTCAATCAATTTCTATTTCACAAGCAAATGATGAAATTAGTGTTTTAAATAATGATAACGAACAAAATTTAAGTATTTTATAGTAGGAGGATAAAAAAATGGCAATAAAAAATTATACAATTCAGCAAAAACAAGAAAATGGAGATATGTTAACTCTCCATCCTGAAACGGATGCTTCAGCCGTAATTATGGCTTCACCAAGCGGGCTTGGTGCCGTTGCTGCTAATACTGTTGAGGGTGTTGTTAAAAGAATATGGGAAGTTGAAAAAAGCACTGGAGACGACTTACAAAACCAAGTTTTAAACATGATTGGCAAACCTAGAAATACAACGACAAATACTCCGGGAATAGCAACTCTTGATAGTAGCGGAAAGGTTCCGTCTGAACAGCTTCCAAGCTACGTTGATGATGTATTAGAATATGCGAATAAAAGTGCTTTTCCTGCTGCTTCAAAAGCGGAAAGAGGTAAGATCTATATAGCACTAGATACAGGCTTTACATATAGATGGAGTGGCAATACTTGGGTTGAACTATCTTCTCCAATCAAATTTGGAACAACAGCAGGCACTGCATATGAAGGTAGCAATGGACAAGCAAATAGAAATGACATTAATGCTATTCTTAATGGTAGCAAAACCGTTGGACAGGCCAAAACATTGGACCATTCAATTGAATTGAGTATCTCACAATCTGATGACATAATGGGATGCTCTACTGATTTTGACGGAAGTGATGCGACAATCACCTTACCAGGCCTACAACTTACTAATACTGGAGTAGCTGCAGGTACGTATTCAGCAGTTAGTGTAAATACAAAAGGTAGAGTTACAGCTGGAGCTCAATTAATTGAAGTTGGTTCCGACAATCAAGCAACACCTTCAGCTTCATTGGCCATTGGTGGAATATTCTTTAAGAAGATTTAGGAGGTGCTGTTATGGCATATAGACCACAAGTTAAAACAAAATCTGGAATGGTTGATTTAGATTTGTATGTTAATCCAGACAACTTTAATGATGGTACAAAATGGCTAAATCATCAAAATACTCAAAATGAGGTAGGCAATAGTAATAGGCCTCTAGCACTCTTTGGAACAGAAGTATATACAGCCAATAATGCACGTTTTAGGATAAAAGGTCCAAGTGACGATGGTGTCTTAAGACTTGATTCAGACACAAGTGAAACAAGCATTGGTTTTTATAGAAATGGCTCAGTCAGTAAAACATTTGGTGTATCTAGTAATTCTAACAATCAATTAGCTTATTATGACAATGTTGGAGATCATAAATGGCATATCTTGGCTACACAAGATTATGCCCAAAAAGCTTTATACATTCATAATATTGCTGTGCATGGTGCAATAGGAAGTACTTCAATTCATTTTTCCCTTACAGTATATTCAACAAGCAATACTAAAGTAACGACAATTGCGGAACTTAAGACTTTAATTGCGCCTCAAACGGAAAACATAGCGACAGGGATTACAATTAATGGATATTATGGATCATATATAACAGTTGCGATTAATGGCGCATGCAACGCAAATGCTCCGGTTGTGGCATATTTGGCATCAAATGCATCATCGTCGTCAACTTTTACTACAATTTCAATGGCAAGTTTTAGTGGTACAATAACAGATTCAGTTGATCAAATTTAGGAGGATTAATTAAAATGAAAATAGATTTAGGATTAGCATTTACAAAATTAAAACAAAGCAAAAATTGGTTAGATTATTCAGCAGATTATGGTAATTATGTTAGGTACACATGCTATTTAGCAAGTACTGACTGGATATCATATAAATTATCAGACATTGCTTCAAAGTGTATTGTCAGTGGGTCTACAAGTGAATTGGCAGAAGCTCGAAGTAAATATGCAACTGAACTTCAAAAAAGAGAAGCATATCGTCAAGGATTAAGTGATATTCGTGAAAAGCTTAAAAAAATTCCGGAGCTAGCTGAATTGTTTGCTCAAGAAGAGGCTTAAAATGCTTGTGAAAAATGATAAAAGAATAGCTGATAAGGGCTGTGTTTGTATCCTTAAAAATAAGTTTACTAAAGAAGTGGAATATCTTCCACTTTCTGAGGTGCAAGTTAACTATCAAGGTGAATTTATCCCTTTAGAAAAATATATGTCGCTCCAGGATGAAAAGAATAGTGTCTTAGAGCAAAAAATAAAAAGCCTAGAAGAAGCCATAGCAACTTTTGAGGAGCGAACCACTAAATTAATGGCAACCGTTTCTAATGCGGCTACTACAGCCCTTCAAGTGGCTCAAAATCAATCTATTCAAATAGAAACAATTAATCAGGAGGTCTTTAAATAATGAGTGAATTTATTAATAGCTTATCAAACAAAACATGGTTTGTGACAATTGTTTCATTTTTAATTGCTAATCTAGGAACTATTCTATCAATGGGAATAGTTATTATTAGAAATAAACTAAAAAATGATTCTATGAAACGAGCTTTTGATGAAGCCTTAGCTAAGGCCAATATTGATGCTACTGCAACATTCAATGACCAATTTGAGGCTGTTAAACGTGAGATTTCAGCAATAATGAACGAACAATTAGAAATCGTTCAAAGGAAGCTTAAAATTGATTCTGATGAGCGTAAGGAAGCTGTCGCAGCTAAATCAATTGAGGTAAAGGATCTAATAGATTCTATTACCAAGCAAACAATGGCAACATTGCAAGATTTAGATTCAAATAAGGTTGGTGATGCCGAGTGAAAAATATCGGCACATGGTCACAAAAGAAGCTAAGAGCCTGGTATATTCTAGGCTCTTTAATTCTATTAGGGCTGCAGCTAGTGGCTCCTATTGTTGTTATTTGTTGCAACTATAAACTTTTTAAGCATACTACTGAGGCTAATGTTCTTAATGGCTTTGGATTAGTTTGTATAATTGTCTTTGGTATTTTAGGTCTTAAATCTTTCAAGAAGATAATTGATAAAATGGAAGATATTACCTACAAAGAGCAAAGGATTAAATACTTCCTTCAAATGCTTTATGCTATAGCCATTCCAGGGCTTTGTACAGTTGTTTTGCTTTGCTTTAAGTCTAACTTTAAACAAGCATATAAAACCTTCTGTATAGGCCTTATTTTTTATGTGGTAGGTATTTTGTGGGACTATATGTTCATGAAGTTTATAGAACGTGAAAAGGAATTCAGGCACATTGCCAAGGAGAAAATTGAAGTCGATAAGCGAATCGATATTATCAAGTCAAAATAAGATAAGTGAGGTTAATTGTTATGGATGAACACATTAAAAGAATTACTGATATAACTGAAAACGCAAAGAAGAAGGTCATTGATTATGCTAGGCCTAAAAGAATAGTGGCTGGTCTTCAATTCATAGCGTGTTTGACATTGGCTCTTGGTGTCAACATGGTTTCCTTTGAATTTGATTTTAGTGCCTTCTATTCACCAAGATTTTACATTTCTACTTGCTGTACAACAATTGGCTATGTTCTAATCTTTAAGGCAGCTATAAACTGGCTATACCCTAAAACGGAAAATCGAGATGAGGTTGTTAGGGCTAAAGAATCCTATGCAGAAGAGAACGGCAAAAAAGAACTAGACTTTAAGGATTATCTAGCTGAACTTAATGAGAAAAATAAAATTGAACTTTATGTTATGTCCATTAATCATAAGATTTATAAGCTTGAAAAGAAATCCATCAAGTCCAGGAAAGAAAGAACCAAGAACAAATGCACTAAAAAAATAGAAGCACTTAAGCTTTTAATTACTCCTGAGTACATCGAAAAAAACTTAAATTTAATTTCAGTTAAGCAAAGAATTATTTACTTAGATGATTTTACTGAGGCTAAGCTTATGCAAACTTCAGGATTGATGCCAACCAATACCTATAAGGAAGAACTTAATAAGCGTTCCTTTAAGAGTGTTTACTTATTCGTACTTTCAACAGCTTTGCTTTCAGTTGGAATATTTACTCAAAATCAAACTACTATTAGCTTGGTTGTATCAACTGTAGCTACGGTTATATCCTGTATCTTTCGTGTGTCTTCAGCTATAATGCAAGCTGATGAAATCTATGATCAAACTATTACTAAATCTTATATTGATAGAACTAGGATTCTAAAGGAATATCAAGCTTGGAGACTTGAAAAACCTGAGGTTCAAAGGAAGAACCATGATAAAGAAATTGCTAAAATTAAAGAAGAATATGATAAGAAACTTGAGGTTGGAATTAAAACAGCGCTAGAATCTTATCAAATAAATAAACCGGAGGCTTAATTGCTTCCGGTCTTTTTTATTTGCAATAAATGCAAAAATATTTACTTTACTATTGACATAGTTATATAACTATTATATACTATAGATAGTAAAGGAGGAAAAGTACTTATGAAAATCATCTCAATACTAAGTTTCATAATGACTACTATTTCATTCATCTATATGATAATTGAAATAATTATTAAAGTCAAGAAGAAACGGAAATAAGCGAGTGGATAAAAATCCACTCCCCACTAATGTGGGAATAACTTTTCATAAGGAAAAAAACTATGTTTTGGAATGTATTAATTGTTGTAACATTTGTTATGTCTATTATTAATTTAGGACTTATGACGACTTTATTAATAATGAACAGGAAGGAGAGAAAAGAAGATGTCAAAAAAAATTGAGGATGGTTTAACACCACAAGAACGTTATCACGAAAAAGTAGGTATGATTAGAATATCAATACCATTGTCGCCTAAAACTGAACATGATATAATTGACCGTCTTGATGAGGTTAAGAGCAAATCTGGCTACATTAAAAGCCTTATTCGTGCTGACATTGAAAGAAATAAGGGTTAGGCTATTGCCTGCCCTTTTCCTATATTATATAATAAGGATGTAAATTATCTTACTTTCATTATGTTTTTATAGTAGCCTTCGTAGGTGCAGCCTGGATGTAAAAAGAAGGAGGAAGAAAAAATCCTTCTTTTTTCTTATTGGAGAATAGAAAAAGCACCGCTGGAACGGTGCTATTTTTGAGTATTGTAATGTATTTTGCATGAAATAGTCAGTTTAATAGGCTTCTATTTTATGTTTAATATTGTTATTTAAGCTATTCACTTTGATTTTTGTATCGTATAATAAGGAGCTTACAAGCTTAACTCCCTTAGCTTTAAGATTATATTCAATTAACTTTATCTTTTCAGGTATTAATATAATTTCATCAAGTTTCTTTACAGGACTTAATAATGGCTTTGTAAGTGGTATAATATCATTTTTAAGAAGCTTTGTTTTACAGATTGCGATGATTTTTAGTATTCCTTTAATTTTTAAGGATGGAATTTGGCTTGCAGTGGTAGCTGCTGAAATATTAGGTGTAATTGTATCCGTATATTTTCTTAAGAAAAATAAAATTAAATATGGATATTAAAAAAAATTAAATTATATATAAAAGAAAAGGATATTAAGCTAATCTATAAAATTATAGAATGCTTTATCCTTTTTTAATCTTCATAATCTAATAAGAAACCATATCTTGTAGTGTTATCTTTAATATGCGAAAAGTAAATTGTTTTAATTTTTTTATTAGTAAAATTAAGTTTTGGCATATCTTTTTCATTATCAAAAATAATTAATTGTCCTTGCTCAATTGAATTAATGAAATATTGATAAATGCCAGTCCTAATGTTATTGTTGCTAAATTCTGCTTGACCAACATCTAGACCTAAAAGAGGTGTATCAATAATAAAGAAGAATGGTTTTATATTAGCTTTATCATAAAGATATTTTCGAAAAGCTAATACTAAAACGGTATTATAAAATGCTGTAAATCCTTTACCATTGGCATTTTTTTGATCATTATTAATTTCAATATCAAATGATTTAAGATTAAAACGAGCTGTTTCATATTTAGGCAAATTGCAACTTTTAAGTATATCTTTAATTATAGTCGACAATTCATTTTCAAAGGATGAAGGAAATAATTCTATAGGTTTATAGATGGTTTTATGTGCTACTTTCTTGTCAAGATTAATTAAATCTTCATTCCAAGAAGCAGTTATTGACATCATTGAATTAAGCTCTGAAGTTAATTTTATATATTCTTGAAGAGTATTAATTTTACTTTTGATTTCATTTTCTTGTTTCTTTAATGAATGTTTAGTTATATATTCTAACTTTTTATATGATTCGTTATATTTTTTAATGCTTAATAATGAATTATTTTTTTCAGTAAGAACATAATTTTTAGCAGCTATCAAATCATTAAGCTGATTTTTAATTCTGATAATTTCTTTATTTATAGATTCGAGATTATTAGGTGGGATTTGTTCTTCAAAATGATTATTACAGAATGGGCATATATTGTTTGTAGAATTGTTGCTTAAAATAGATTCACTTTCAACAATAAAAGACAATCGTTTAATATCTGATAAGTATTGTGATTCTAAAGCTGTATATCTATTTAATAAAATATCACATTCAGCAAGAGATTCATTTGTTGAATTAATTGAATCTAGTATTTTTTTCCCATTTGTAATTGATTCTTCAATTTTGCTTTGAATAATATTCAACTCACAAGTAAGCTGATTTATGCTTTCACAAATATCGATATCTTCTTTTAAAATGCTATTATTTTGTTTTATTTGATTAATTTTATTTTCAATATCTTTTATTTTATTAGATATATATTCTTTAAGTGCTGATTTTTTTGCTCTTTTGATGCTATCTTTTTCTTCAGGATCGTAGCATGAAAAGTCTTGCTCATTAAGTATAAATAATAATTCAGATAGGAAGTAAGTTTTTAAAGTAGTTTCTTTTGGTAATATTATAGATGTAGGACGTTCAATTTGGGTTTCATTTATCATAAGTAAGTGAAGAAAAGACCTAAATGTAAAACGTTTCATTTCACAATTTTTATTGAATGGTACTCTAAAATCTTCATTGATTCCAAGCAAGGATAAATATACTTTATTAATTGGATAGTCAGACTCTAAATCAGTAGAATAAGTGCCACTTTTTATTAAATGATGATAACTTACTACATCAATACGTGAACTATTAAGTTTTCTTGAAAATATTATATCTTTATTATCAAAAGATATAGTCATAAAAAAAATTGTGTAACCAGTATTTGATTTGACGTCAAGTTTGCTTGAACCAAAAAGATAATTGATAATCTTAAATATATATGTTTTTCCAGTATTTGATGCTCCATATATTATAGATAAATTTTGTGAAAATTCAACAATTGAATCGCGTTTATTTTGACCTTTTGCTATAACGCTTTTTATAAATACATTACTCATTTTATTTACCTCACTTTCTTCTCATAAGGCTTACCTTTTCAACTATTTGTTCATCAGTATAATCTTTTAAATATTTTTTTAAATTTTTAACAACCATCTTATATTCTTTACTATAACTAGAATTAGCCTTGTTAACATAAGAAATCCCTTTTTTATTAATTTTATATGAAAAGCCATTATTGGTTGTATAGATTTGAATAAAGTTATTTCTAACAAGAAATTTTATAGCATTATTAATTAAAATTCTTCGTGAGGTAAGTTCAGCTAGATAATAAGGATTTTCTCCATGAAGATTAGAATTAGATAATTGAAAATATTTACCATATGTAATAATTAGATCAAACGTTGCAATAACATCGACAGTTTTGGGTTCATTAATTATAGAAAGAAGAAGTAATATTCTTAAAGCAATTTCATTTCTTTGATTGTAATTATTAGTCATATATGACCTCCACCCATGAATGAATAACACCATCATTTACTAAGATGTGACATATTCCTTTTCTTTCCTCAGCCGTAATAAGTCCTCTAATATTTAATAAAATGGTACTATTTAAATTTGCTTTTAATGCCATATTCAAAACATTAGAAAGCCTTGTATAACCATCTTTTGTGTCAACATTAAAATATACTTTTTCAACAGCAGAAAACATTTCGTTTTGAATTAATTTAAAATTATCCTGACCATCAGCGAATAAATCTCTTACGGAACGTTTGATGGCTTCAGCGCTAAAATATGACCTTCGTTGTCTATTAAAGTGAAACATGCAATCTTTATATTGATTCAAATCATTGCTTGAATTAATTTTAACACCAATTTTTTCACTGTAAACTTTTAATAATTCTTTAACATAAGGTAATTCTTCATTATCTTTTATCTCGTTAACAGTAAATGGTAAATGTATACATTGACCTTCAATGAATATGCAATTTTCTTTAATATATGCTTGTTTAAATGCATCATTTTCTAGAACCTTGATATTTAATTTTTGAAGTGGTGGAAATGATTCTTTTTTGCCTTCGGATATATCATGAAAAATCTTGGCAAGTAAGTCGGCCATAGTTGCTAATATATCCTCATCTCCATCAATAATTTCTATTTTAAATCCATTTGCAATGATAAGCTCTTTATAAGGCTCAAAGTTATATTCTCTGTTTGAAAAGAAGCCGATTAATTTTTCTTTATCATATAAACTGTATAATTCTGCAGCACAAGCTTTATTCATGTTTGTATTACCATTACAAATGCTTTTTAATGTTTCATCATTGTCGTAATAGTTTTCGATTGGGTTAAAATCAATATCTAAATACAATTCATTTTTATAAGGGTCTCTTATAAAATTTTCAGTTATAGCACGTAAAAAATCAGCATTTGTTGCTTCATGCTTCATCCCTATAATCATTTTAAAGTAATCACAAAATTTCATTTATACTCACCTATCTCGTTTTTCATCTCGTTTTATCCCGCCTTAATTAAAAAAAGACTTATAATTTAGACTGTAAAAGCTAAAAAAGGGAAAAAACATAATTAATTCTATGTTAATTATAATCTTTGAATAAAGTTTTTACAAGATTTATGTTTATTCGACAAAGGTATATTTTCTAGAAAGGAGGGAAAAAGTGGATAAAATTAAAAATATTGATGGTAAGACAGTATGTTTTGTTGATAAAAACAAGAAAACTGTAGAAATAATAAAAAAAGGATTTAAAACCATTATTACATTCTTGCCAGATAATACATATCAAATTATAAATGAAAAGGTTAACTAATTTTAATCAAGAACCGCAAGACGGGCGTAAAAGATTTTATGAATCTTCGTAAGCTCGTCTTTTTTTATTTTTTTCATTTTACACCCCCTCAAATGACAAGCTTATCTTCCCAGTTAGTGTAGAGGGGATTATTTAGAAAAGAGGATTGTTGAATGAAAAAAATAAAGTATCAATTAACTGCTCGTTCATTTATATTAATAGAACCAAAAAATAAAAAAGAAGAGGAAGTAATTAAGAATTTAAATAATGAATTCGATAAATTTAAAAAAAGAAATCGTACTTACATTAAGAATACTATTTCCATTGATAGTACTTTAAAAAAAGGACCCTATGAATTGCCAGATAACTCTATGGATATTTTAGACAAACTTATTTTTAATGAAAAAAAATATGAAATTGAACATGCAATTAAAAGGCTTCCTAAACGAGAAAAAGAAACAATTATTGAATATTTTTATAATGGTAAATCTTTGCGACAAATTGCAAGTGAAAAGAAACTTAATGATAAAACTATTCGAGAAAGTTACCATGCTGCCATAAATAATTTGAAAAAATATATAAAAAAATAGAAAAACACCACCCTCAAAAATAGGTGTTATCTTCCCAGTATAAGTGAA
>ERZ780141.6-NODE-6-length-163593-cov-11.565636_pt1 | contig 163593 bp, 129 predicted proteins | sample MGYA00433080_ERZ780141 | MGnify/ENA primary metagenome ERZ780141 (study PRJEB29588, sample SAMEA2154047) | human gut metagenome | biome: human gut; feature: human-associated habitat; material: faeces | place: Denmark | collected 2008/2010 ... | reverse complement strand
CCCCCCCGCCCCCGACGGTCACAATCCTCATGCCCACATTCTCTTGACGGTGCGCCCGCTGGATGAGCAGGGACACTGGCAGTACAAAACCGAGAAAGAATATCTCTGCGTCAGAAACGGCGAGGAAAAAGGCTTTACCGCTGCCGAGTTCCTGGCGGCGCAGAACGAGGGCTGGGAGAAGCAATATCCCTACAAGGTCGGCAAAAAGAAGGTGTATATGGTTCCTTCCGAGGCTGATGCACAGGGGCTTGTCCGAGCTGACAAGCATCCCAAAAGCACCCGCTATGGCCGTCAGAATCCCATCTCTGAATGTTGGAACAGTGAAGAACAGCTTGTTGTATGGCGGGCAGCATGGGCGGATGCGACCAACCACCATTTGGAGAGGTACGGGCATGACGAGCGCATCGACCACCGCAGCAACGCTGCCAGAGGTCTGGATGAGCAGCCCACCATCCATGAGGGCGTGACGGCACGGGCGCTGGAGCGGAAAGGGATCATTGCTGACCGCTGCGAGATTAACCGGCAGATCAAGGCGGACAATGCGCTGCTGCGGGAGCTGAAAGCTGAAATCAAAAAGCTGGCCGCACTGGTCGCCCGCACCGTACCGGCCATTGCCGAGGCGATGGAAAAGCTGCGGGCGAATATGATTGTTTTCCGCTACCAGCTGCGGCATATCGGTCGGGGCAGGCAGCGCATGAAAGAGTATATCCATGCCGTTCAGCCGAAGCTGGTGCGCTATACCGGGCTGGTTCAGGAGATTCGGAGCAAGAGCAAGGAACGCAAATCTTTGCTTGCCGAAAAGAAGGAGACGCCCTTCTATCACATCCCGAAGCAGCATGAGCTGTCCTGCCGCATTGCGGAGCTGACCGAGGAATTAGAGGAGCTAAAATCCGAAAAGGATATGTTGCTGCACTCGCTGGAATGCAGCGACGATGCCGGTATCGCTGCTGTGAAAAAGGATATCTCCACGATAGAAGCGGCACTTAAAAAGCTGGCGCAACAGGAAGAAAAGTACACGGCTGAGCTAAACGACGCCTTGCGGCAATATGCTGATTTCAAGGAACAGGCGGCAGAATTTGACCCAGAAGAATTACAGGACGCAAGGCTTACCCTGCGTTCTGTAATGGAGCGTTCTGCGGTTGACCGCGTGCAGTCTGCTTATGGGAATAAGTACGATCCGCTGCTGATATACGACAGCAAACGGGATGTGGCAAACCTGCTCCATGAGGAAGCTGAAGAACGCTCCATCCGTGAACGTCTGCATCAGAAACAGCAACAGAAGACAAAGCAGAAGCAGGACAAGAAGAAAAGCCGAGACAGTTGGGAGCGATAATATTTCAGTGGAAGTGCATTTTGAACGATGCACTCCCACTTTTTCTTTGATAATTAGCAAAAAGTGTAGAATTCGATCGTTTTTTGTGGTATAATTATTGTAAATACTGTGTACTTATACGAGGCGGTGTTTTGTACAGAGCGATTAGTGGTAAATAAGCTAATGATAAATTTATGGAAAAGCCGAACCATTTCAGCGTGAACTATGTTCATGTAAAGGAATTACACATGGACAGCGCGTTGAATCAGGGCAAGAGGAAAAACTTTCTATATAATTTCTCATCGAAGCGAATGTGAGGGGTTTGAGAGAGATCCTCTTATGATATTTTTCTTATTTCTCAAAAAGGACTTTTGGGGGTATAAGATGAAAGAAACGCATATTACGATTTATATCCACGACTTGGAGATTTCGGACAAGAGCAAAAGTTTCTTGGGCCGTGTAGGCTTGATGAGGCTGAACGATTTGCTGAACTGCGATATGATGGAATTATCTGCAACACGCAATATCAGTGAAGATGTTCTCCAAGAATTGAATGGGGTAATAGCCCATGCAGACGATATCATCTGTTTCTTTGAGGAACGAGCGAAACGAATCAAAGAGATTCTTCCTAATGTTCAAGATGCGCCGATTGAAAGTCTTGGACTAGGTACTCGTGCAACAAACGCGTTGAGACGTGGCGGCATCCACACGGTCGGAGCGTTGATTCAAATGTCTCAGAAAGATATTTTTGAGCTACGTAACGTTGGCGTGTTGAGCAGAGAAGAAATCACGAAAGCCATTGAAAGCATCGTACAGAGTGGTAAGATCGTATATCACGAGCGCGAAGAGGAATCAAAGACAATTATCGAAACCACACCGGAAAGTAGTATAATATCTGAACTCCTTCCGGAAATCGAATCTATTAGTCTTGATGATGTTCCTTTTAGCGTTAGAGCCAGAAATGCATTGAAGCGGGCAAATGTTCAGACTGCGGGCGAACTGGTTCAAATGTCTGAAAAGGATATTATGAGCCTCCAAAATGTCGGCGCTCAAACAAGAGACGAAATACTTGCAATTATCGATGCAATAATTAGAGATGGTAGAGGCTATTTCGATAATCTCACATCTCAAGACAATCAGGAGCTTGGAGATGAACCTATCGTAGAATCTGCCGGTAAAGGTTTTGATTTTGCGGTCATTGATATTCTAACAGAAAGATTTGGATTCAAGCCAGCTAAGATGACGGAATGGTTTGGGCTGTCAAGGCAAAGCGTGTATAACGCCTTGGAGAAACGATTGCCGCAGCGCAGATCTACATGGACAGGAAAGGCAATTTCTGAAAGTGAACTGTCAATTCTTGCAAAACTGATCGAAAGCAAAAGTTTTGACTATGCTGACGACGAAGTAACCTGCTGTTGTATGAACAACAGACAGGACGATTTCGTCTGCCTTTTTATATATGAGAACGAGATTAAGTGCTTCTTTTTGAACGACTTGCCGGATGAGATTCGGGAACAAGTTGTTGTCAAGAAGATGCACATGTACACCGAGCGGGAGTTGGCCGGTGAATCAGACGGAAGAGTTATTAACGTCCTTACAAAGCCTTTCTATCGTCCGGATAATCCTGATAGATTCAGAGCAAATGCACAGTTGCGCGGAATGACTACGGATGAGTACGCTGTTTTCATTTCCGGATATCCATACCTCGATCAGCGCAGCGTTACAGATGAGCAGATTGTTGCCTTCATGAAGGAAAACATGGTTGACGGGAAGGTGTACATCTCTTCTGATCCGAAAAACCAGTGGATTAGATCAATAGCCTCTCGGAATGGCTATACAATCAAGAGCTTTATTGAGCTTTATGGATTTGAATCACGGCTCGATGGTTCAGAGCTTACGTCTGATGCGGCGAAAGAACGTCATCGTGAAGAGCTGAGGCAATATGTTGTTCATGATAATGTTGTTTATTTCCCTACAGACTCACATATCTACAAGGTGCTTCAAACATATACCTATAAGAGTGGGACGGACCTTAACAGCTATATTCGTTCATTAGGGTTTGAAAGAACTACTGAGCGTCCCGATGTTGCTGTTGATGTACTTGAAAAGGATATGGAGGTCAGGCAAAGCGACGGTACTTTTGAAGATAAAGTTTTTGCCATGTATCCCCTCATTGGAAGCCGTATTCTGAAACCAGAAACGGTGGACAAGCTAAATGAAAATGCGAGAAAATACATTGACCTAGTACTTAGAGAACCATGGACAAAGCTCTCATTGCGCGCAGAAATGCAAATTACCCTTGCGCTGATTAACAACGCAAAGAATTGGAAGAATGAGGAGAACGGTAATTTCTGGAACTATATTACTCTCCAGTTCGGGTATCGTGACGCAAGTGGATCGGTAGTAAGACTTCTTCAGTCGTCCCTTGAGAATGCAATGAAGCGCAACCAGCGTCTTTTCTTGGAGGATGCAAATGGACGTGCTTTCAAATCAACGGTTGTGATCCATGCGCTAAGTACGAAAAAGTCGTGGATGGCTCTGTTTGATTTCCTGTTCGACTTCTACAAAAGCAACCTTAACTGGCGCGTGATTCCAAACGACCCTTTGATTTCAGTTATGGTCCACGCGCTCCAGCAAAAATTATCAGGCGGCAATGAGGAAGATGTCGAACTGACAATCAGCTCTAAGGCGTATTCATTCCAGGAAGGAATACGGAAACTGATCCTTTACCGGCCTGTCTATACGCGGAACCTGTTTGAAAGGTTAATCGGAAAAATTGATTCGCTTGTCAACTCTGAGACCAAGAAAGTCAATACATACGAAGGATTGCTCTGTGAAGAGTGGTTCAAAGAGAAGATCATTGCGATTGCAAATACAAAAAAATCAGAGAGACAGACGCAAGTCACTCAGCGAGATATCGCAATAGACTATTCCCGCATCCGTGCGAAGTTCATCCTGAAAAATGAAACGGACGTACAGCTCATACTCCCGGATATTCGCTTGAAGAACGAGGAGATCAAAAAGGCAACGCTTTACGTAAGCTGCAATGGCAGAGAAGTAATGCAGCAGAACCTTAGTTGGTACGGGAACGAGCTCGGAAAGACGCTAAACGGTGTCGCCGTTTCTGTTTCGGTGGGTTCTCAAGAGGATAGTTTGCTGAACATTTGTGTTCGGATTAAATGTGATGACGAGCTGATCTACGACTCGGAAGAAAGCCTGCATCGTAACGTGTTGCTGTTCTACGGCGGTGCTGAGATCTCGGCAAATCAAGTCAAACGAGACCACTATACGCTCGTAGTGCCTAAAATGTCTGAGGTAAAGACAGAGAACACGGATATCGTCGAGATTGACTCGATGAAAAATGCTGGGCTGAAAGCGTTCTTCTTGGAGCTGAAGGACGGATATGTGCTTTCGGTGGATGGCCGTTTGATTGCCTTCGACAGTGAGAATGGGACAGACCTCAAGGTTATCACTCCAAGCGAATCTACATCCCTGCCAACGGTCACCATTCAGGACACAGAAGCTTTCCTCGCCTTTCGGAAGAGTACTTGTAGCATCATTCTTGGAAATCGCGATTACACACAGCAGTTTGTCCTCTTAAAAGACGGCGAGAGAATTGAGTTTGACTCATTGGAACAGTCTGACAATGGGCTTGCGTTCACTATGCCGTTGGATGGCGAATGTGACACGATACGTCTGCAAGTAATCAATCTGGCAAACGAACGATTGATGTTTGACCGGACATTTGTTCTGATTTCCGAAGCAGATTGCTGCTTTAATCGTGAATTCTATTATAATGCAAGCGATTATGACGGTGCAGAATTTTATGCGGACATAGATGATTTCCATGAAGTAGTTTCTTTTGGGGAAGACGAAACCGAAGTCCGTATACCTTTCCGTGATGGAGAACTTCATGTGGATATTCCGAAGATCACCGTGTCTGAAACCTCCGGTGCATGGATGCAGGAGCCTCAACGGGCATGGTATATCGGGCATATTCCGCAGAATAGTTTTCTCAAAGTAACCACTCCGGCGAGGGTCAATGTTCAGTTTCTCGTTGGTGGCAAAGACATCCTCTATGATGGTCAGGGCTTGGTGACGATTGGAAATGTCCTACAGTCGTTCGGTGGTACAGACAGCTTCAATGACGCAGAAGTGGTGATGAGAGTTGCCGGCCAGACACAGAGTGCCTCTTATTCTCTGGCGAGAGTTTTCTTCAAGGAGCGTTTTCTGGAACATCCTTCCCTCTGGACAGAAGAACAAAAGCTGTTATGGGATCAAGGTAGAGCATTTATTGGTACTTCGGGCAGAGAATTCACTCTCTTGCTATCAAGTGCCGATGATAAGCGGTTTGAATTCAAGCTTAGCGAAGATACGGAGTATGTCATCTTACCGGAAGATATGCCGATTGGGAACTATCGGTTTGAAATCAGCATCCAAATCGGAGGATTATTCAAAAGAACAAAAGAAGTTTTGGAAACCGGCGACTGTATCATCGGCGATAAAAACCTTCTGCGCTTTATGAACAGACGCATTGTTGTCGAATCTATTACAGATGAGTTCAAGGAAGAGGCCGGTCATATCCTGATACGCCCCTGCTATATTGACCAAATACAGTATTGTGGGATGGAGGATACCTCCGAAGGATACTGCCCGGTGTATAGCGGAATTCTCTACACGACTGGTTATCATGGGGAAAGGTATGAGTTCTCGTATGATGTTCACACGAACAAAAAGGGCATTACAAAAATGTTGGTAAATCCGGTTCGAATTGTGTATATCAGCGACACTGCACTGTGCATTACTGATCCAGATGGAGATGGTTTGTACTACTATAACTACTATGATCGCAGCCTGGAATCCGTAGTCTTTGCACTTACGGATCACGAATACACGAAGGCCAACAAACAAAAGTATTCCAATGCCGATCTATACTCGTATCGGACGGAAAGGGTGTAAGTATGTTTAGTCCAATAACTGCAGCAGACAACATCAAGGATGAGTTTATAGGGTACATATCGACGTTGTTCCATATTTCCGATAAGGATTACGCTGCGCAGTTTGCTGCTGCGTTGCGTGAGGAAGGTGCTATTGCAAAAGGCCCCTATCTTGACGTCAGCGACTCATATAAAACCGGAAAAAGCCTTGCTCAGATGATTGAGGAGGGCGAGGCGTCTTCACTCTTCCACAGTTTGGAGGGAGATATTCCCGATGGTGAAAAAGAGATCCAGATCAACCGTGGGCTGTATCTCCATCAGGAAAGAGCCCTTAGAAAGACAAACAAAGGTAATAACCTGATCGTTACCACGGGAACCGGCTCTGGTAAAACGGAGTGCTTCATCATTCCGATAATCAATCACTTGCTTCGGGAGGCCGAAGAAGGTACCCTTTCATCCGGCGTGAGAGCGATTCTGATTTATCCGATGAATGCTCTTGCCAACGACCAGATGAAAAGACTGCGCAATCTGCTGAAGAGCTATCCTAAGATTACTTTCGGCGTCTATAACAGCAGCACAAAGCAAAATGAACAGGACGGGATTGCTGAATATGGTAAGGTGTACAAGGATGCAAATGGACGTCCCCTGAAGCCGCTGAAAAATGAGATCGTTTCTCGCGATCAGATGCAAAAGACGCCTCCGCATATCCTCGTGACGAACTATGCCATGCTTGAGTATATGATGCTCAGGCCCAAGGATGACCTGGTCTTTTCCAGAGCGAAACTACGTTTCCTTGTCCTTGATGAAGCACATATCTATCGGGGAGCGACGGGAATGGAAACGTCCCTGCTGCTGAAGCGGCTTAAAGCACGAATCAGCAACCCGGCAAATGTCCTCCATATTCTCACCAGCGCCACGCTAGGCGGAAAAGAAGCGGATGATGATATCGTCAAGTTTGCGGAAACGCTGTGCAACGCATCTTTTTATGCTGAGGATATTATCAGGTCTCAAAGTGTGGTTCCGTCTTATGATAGGGAACCTGTCAATGTCCCCCTGTCTATGTTTGCGGAGCTTATTGATCCTCAAAAGCCCCTGAATGTCATTGCTGATGATTATGGGCTTCCAATTCCAGATGGTATTCCCGACGCTGAGTATCTTTATGATCTGTGCGTTAGTGCCTCAGTTTATCGAGACCTCCGCAGAATAACAAGTCATCCTATGACGATTCCCGAGATAACGAGAGCACTCAGAGCAACCCACAATGTGACCCAGCAGGATGTTGTAAACATTATTGGAGTGGCTGCGCAAGCTTCCAAAAACAAGTCTGCCTTGATAAAAGCGCGTTACCACATGTTTGCAAAAGCGCTTGAGGGCGCATATGTTACGCTTGGTCAAAACAAAAAGTTGATGCTCAACCGAAACAGGAGCATTACGATAGGCGACGAAAATTGGAAAGTGTTCGAGTGTGCGATCTGTGATGATTGCGGAAGAGTAGCAGTAGCCGGAAAAGAAGTGGATGGAAAGCTTGAGTTTGCAAACAGCTCTTACGATCCTGAAATTGAGTATTACCTTCTCAGAGACAGTCGAGATATCGACTTGGATTTGGATGAGGAAGACGAAGATGACACAGAGGAAATCGGTAAAAATGATTATATCCTGTGCTCAAAATGCGGTGCCCTTATTCATGAAAGTTTGAAGGCAGACCCTCCCTGTACATGTGGGCTAACCCACTATGTAAAGCTTAGGAAAGCAAGAAAAAGCGGTTCGCGCGGAGATGGAAAATGCCCGAGCTGCAATTTTGGCACATTCAAAACCTTCTACTTGGGATATGACGCGGCAACAGCAGTTCTTGGCACCTCGTTGTTTGAAGAATTGCCGGAGAGCGAGAAAGTTCTCAAGAGCAAGAAAAGCGCACAGCCGGTTAAAAAGAGCTTGTTTGGAGCTGCAAAGCAAGGCGCTCAGGTTGATATTGTCCGCCGCAAGAGGCAATTCCTTTCTTTCTCCGACAGCAGAGGAGAGGCGGCATTTTTTGCGTCGTACATGACGGCGGCCTATAGTGAGTTCCTTCGCAGGCGTGGCATCTGGCATGTTGTTGAGAAGAACAAAGAAAATATGGCAGCGCATCCTTGGGAAATCCAGCACTTTGTGGATGAACTCACATCCTATTTCGATTCATGTAGAACATTTGCTGAACCGGGAGACAAAGGCGTTGAGAATTTAACGGCGACGAGCCGAAAAAACGCATGGATCGCCGTCCTGAACGAGATGGTCAATGCACGCCGAAGCACCAGCTTGGCTTCTTTGGGCATCCTCAAGTTCAATTATAAAGGGAACGCCGAGGAAATTATGTCGGGTGTTGCCGAAGCCTATCAACAAAAAGTTGAAGATATGAAGGCTCTCTTCGATTTGCTTGCCATGGAAATTGTTTACCATGGCGCATTGGAGGGAGACTGTGATTTGACCGATGATGAGCGGGAGTACATTTTCTATACTCCAAAGCCCAAACGAGTAAAGCGCTGTAAGGATATGGACAAGGATAAGAAAAAGTCTTACCTTGCCGGTTGGTCTGCTGCCATTAGGAAAAACGGTAGTCTTCTGAAGAACGGACGTCTCAAGCGTGTTATGAGTGTTTTGAATCTGGATGAGGCATCCGCAAACGAGTTGCTGCAGATGTATTGGGATGAGGTTCTTAGAGGCGAGGAATCTCTTTCTACCGCCGGAAACGATGAGTTCTATTTCAGCACAGAGCGCTTTACTGTTAGCTCTGGAACGGAAGATATTCCGATCTATGTGTGTGATGTCTGCGGGAAGACCACCACGATGAACTGTAAAGACATGTGTACCACGCTCAAATGCGGCGGCCATCTTCGTCGGATCACGCATGATAGTCTTTTAAAGGATAATCACTATGCAAAACTCTATCAATCTTCTCTCATGCAGCCGCTTCACATTAAAGAGCATACGGCACAGCTCGGACGCGAGGAACAACAAAAGTACCAGGAGATGTTCGTCAACAAAGAGATCAATGCTCTTAGCTGCTCAACGACCTTCGAGATGGGTGTTGACGTGGGTGATCTGGAGACTGTATACCTGCGGAATATGCCTCCTTCACCGGCAAACTATGTGCAAAGAGCAGGACGCGCAGGTCGCGGTAAAAATGCAGCGGCGTTCTCACTTACATATGCTAAGCTCAGTTCCCACGACTTTACCTATTTCAAGAATCCGGAGAACATGATTACCGGCAAAATCGGTGTGCCGTTGTTCACAGTTCGTAATGAGAAAATTATACTGCGGCATATCTTTGCCGTCGCGTTGAGCGACTTCTTTGCAAAACAGGTTGATGTATACAATTCAAACAACGCCGATGTACTGCTGAGCGGGGACGGTTGGGAACGTTTCTGCGCGTACTTGTCAAGTAAACCAGAACATTTAAAGGATGTTCTGAAGGCATCCATTCCCGAATCTATGCACAGAGTTATGGGAATCAATGATTTCTCATGGACAGAGAAACTTGTTGGCAAAGACGGCGTTTTGAAAGTCGCTGTGGATGAGTTTCGCGGGACTGTTCAATACTACATTGATGAATACCGGCGCCTTCTTGCCGAGGGATTGACGCAACAAGCCGCGGCGGTCGAGAAAAAGCTATGGTCTTATCGTCGAGGGAAAGAGGACAATCGAGGAAGGAACGAGCTTATCGAGTTCCTCGTAAGGAATAATGTCCTGCCAAAGTACGGGTTCCCGGTAGATACTGTCGAACTGTATCAAAACACGAATGCTGCCACAGATAAGAAGCTACAAATGGTCCGCGATCTGCAATTGGCAATCTCCGAGTATGCACCGGACTCGCAGGTGGTGGCAGATGGCAAGCTTTATACAAGCCGATACATCCGAAAGTTGCCTCAGACCACCGGACAAGATTGGGAAACTGCATATATTGCTCAGTGCAACAATCCTTCGTGCATGACTTGGAATCATAGACTGATGGAGCCCGATGAGGGAGGAGAACCTTGTGTTTCCTGTCATGAGATCATTTCGAAATCCAGATGGAAGCAGGCTATTGAGCCGAGAAAGGGCTTTGTAGCAGACGCAAAACCGAAGGACGTCCCTATGCGAAAACCAGATAAGGCGTTTCGCAGTGATGACTTCTATATTGGCGACGCTCAGCGGCAGGTCATGCAGAAATACGCCTTCGTCATGAAGGACGGCAATCGTTTCCAGATGGAAACGTCCATCAATGACTCCCTTATGGTCGTTTGCAACGATGATTTCTATGTCTGCCCACATTGCGGTTATGCTGAAAGCACCATGGAAAACATGGAAGTGGCTGGGTTTAATTCCCACCAGAAAACCCTGGAGAAGAAACACATTACTCCATGGGGAAAAAACTGCGAAGTCAAACTGGTCAAAAATAAGCTCTGTCATGTTTTCAAGACGGATGTTGTGCGATTGGTTTTCTCGACACCACAGGCCGGCAATCAAGAAGTTATGCTGTCTGTCATGTATGCGCTATTAGAAGCTCTGTCTTCCGTCATGGATATTGAGAGAAACGATATTAAGGGCTGCCTCCACAAGATCGTATATGACAACAAGCTGATTTATGCCATCGTTCTTTACGACGCTGTTGCGGGTGGTGCTGGCCATGTAAGAAGACTCGTTACTGAGGATGGCCGCTGTTTCCGACAAGTGGTTGAGAAGGCTATTGCTATCACAAAAGGATGCAATTGCTCGCCTTCGTGCTATAGCTGCCTTAGAAACTATTACAACCAGAAAATACATGACCTTCTTAACCGCAAGTATGCTTATGATTTTCTGGAGAACTACTATGGCGAGTTAGAACCAATAACTAATGAAGAATTTGAAAACGGCGAGTTGTATAACGTATAAATAGTGCCATAAATAAACACGATAAGGCGTTCCAACTTGACCGTCATCAGTGCTGCTTGCATTAAGAAATGTATCAATCGCTTGACTTTGCTGCCCATTTAGGCAGATCAGTTGCGCATTAGCATTAAATTGTGGAGGGGCTGCCATACAAATGACGTGTGGCAGCCCCATTGCTCTTTTGATATCCTTTTGCAGAAAACCACCTTGACAAATCTCGTCTCAGAAAGCGATTTTACAGAAATATGCGGATGATAACAGATTCCGCAACACCCAATTCTTCGTGGACGATGGCTACAGTGGGACCACCTTCACAAGACCGGATTGGCAACGGCTCATCAGTATGGTCGATGAAGGCAGGGTCGGGACGCTTATCGTAAAGGACCTGAGCCGTCTCGGAAGGGATTATCTGAAGGTGGGATACTACACAGAGATAGCATTCCCGGAGGAGGATGTGCGGTTCATTGCCATAAACAACGGCGTGGACAGCGCAAGCCAGACCGAGAGCGATTTCACCCCGTTCCTCAACATCATGAACGAGTTCTACGCCAAGGATACGAGCAAGAAAATCCGTGCCGTATTCAAGGCAAAGGGCCAGGCTGGAAAGCCGCTCTGCACGAATCCGCCTTACGGCTATCTGAAAGACCCTGAGGACAATATGCACTGGATCGTGGACGAGGAGGCCGCAAAGGTGGTGCAGACGATTTTCGATTTATGCATGAAGGGCTATGGCCCCTCACAGATCGCACAGGAGTTGCACGAGCGGCAGATACCCGTTCCTACGGCGCACTTGCAATCCATCGGTGTGAAAACGCCCGGAAAGGTGCCGGATGACATCTATGCGTGGTCTCCTCGGTCCGCAGCGGATATCCTCGATAAGCAGGAGAATCTGGGCCACACGGTGAACTTCAAGACCCATAAAAAGTCCTTCAAAATCAAGAAGAAGTTCAACAACGATCCTTCTGAATGGGCTGTGTTCGAGAACACCCACGAGGCCATTATCGAGCAAGGCGTCTTCGATGCCGTAAAACGCATACGGGACGGACGCAGACGGGTGGACCGCCTCGGTGCCATGCCGATGCTCTCCGGAATGCTGTTCTGTGCCGATTGCGGAGCGAAACTGTATCAGGTCAGGGGCAAAGACCGGCCACACGAAAAAGAGTACTTCGTATGCGCCAGCTACCGAAAGGTCAAAGGCGGATGCAGTTCCCATCAGATCCGGAATGTGGTGATTGAGCAGCTTCTCCTCGATGACCTACAGCGAGTCACGAATTATGCCCGGAACCACGAGGCGGAGTTCATACAGCTGGTTACCAAGAGTTCTGAAAAGGCTCTCGAAAAGGAGATCAGGGACAGCCGCCGTGAGTATGACGAGGCCAAGGCTCGGATTACCAAACTGGATACCCTGATTCAGCGAATTTACGAAGACAACGTGTAAGGCAAGATCAGCGATGAGCGGTTTGCGAAAATGTCGGCTACATACGAGGCGGAGCAAGCTCAACTGACCGAACGGGCCGCCGAGCTGGAAAAGCTTCTGTCCGATGCACGGCAGAAAGCCATCAACGCAGATTATTTCCTTTCGCTGGTACGCAAGTACACGGACATTCAGGAACTGGACGCACAGATCATCCGGGAATTCGTGGAGAAAATTCTGGTCTTCAAAACCGAAAAGGTCGATGGCCGGAGGGTACAGAGAATCCGTATTATCTACAATTGCATCGGGGCAATAGACATCCCCGAACAGGACGAAAAAACGGCATAGCCGCATTTCACGACTATGCCGATTCTTTCAGGGAAAATCAAATCCCTAATGTAGGACCCCTTCTGCACTCCCCTTGTTTTAGTCGCCTATTCCCAATATCGCAGTTCCGTGTTTTACGCACCTTCGTTAGCATTCTTATACTGACAGTTTAACCTTTAGACAGCTTGTTAGCGAAAGATCATTTGGTACCGACCGCCACCTGCAATTTCTTTCAAAAGGCATCTACAAAATCATCCCGAAGTGCTTCAGTGCCTCCGTAATTGCCTTTTCCTTCTCCGGTGGGCATTGGGGCTGTTTAGCGTCCTCAGACTTCGGCTTATTGTAATTCTCACGTTCGATGATACCGCACTGCTGTTTTACCTGTGCGATATACAAGCTGCTGACTTTCAAGCCGCTATGCTCCAGAACATAATCCTTGATCTCATCATAGGTTGCCTTTTTCTCTGCTGCCGTCAAATCCAACTCGTCCATATCCAGCTCAACTTCAATATGCTGAGTCGATTTCAGTTTGGACAATAAACATACCGTCTCCACATGATGTGTCATCGGAAACATATCCACGGGCTGAACCGACATCGGGGAATAGCCTGCGGCGGCGAGTATTTTGCAGTCGCGGGCAAGCGTTGCGGGGTTGCAGGAGACATATGCGATGCGTTCGGCTCCGCTGTTTACAATTGCATCAAGAGCGGGCTTTTCCGCTCCGCGGCGCGGCGGATCGAGCAAAATTGCCGAGAAACGTTTGCCTTCCGCAACGAGGCGGGGCAGGGCTGTTTCGGCATTTTCGCAGATGAATTCCGCGTTTTTGATGTTGTTGAGTTTTGCATTCCTCCGGGCATCCTTAACGGCGGGCGGAACCGCTTCAATGCCCAGAACGGAGCGGGCGCGTTGAGCCAAAAGCAAGGAAATCGTGCCTATCCCGCAAAAAACATCCGCAACATCATCGTTTGCAGTCAGGTTCAATGCATTTGCGGCGGCAAGGTACAGCTTTTGCGTCTGTTCGGGGTTCACCTGCAAAAAGCTGTGCGCACCGACGTTAAATTTCAATCCGCAAACCGTTTCGGCAAGTTCTGCGCTGCCGAACAGCAGCTCGGTTTTGCTTCCGATACCGGGATCACGCGGGTTGCGGTTGATTCCGTGGATACAGGATGCAAGCGACGGCAAACCGCGTCTCAGCATTGAAACAAGCTCGTCCGAATGCGGAAGCGCGCCTGTTGTTACTATCGCAGCCATCGTTCCGCCCTCGGTTCTGCGCACCATAAGCTGCCTCAAAGTCCCGCTTTTTTGTTTTTCATCGAAGGCGCGGATGTCGAACAAATTAGCCCATTCGGCAACGATTCTTTTCGCCGTCATTGCCTCTTCGTTCTGAATCATGCATGTTTCAACGGGCACGAGTTTATGGCTTTTTTGTTCGTAATAGCCCGAAAGAACCTGCCGAAGGTTTTTCTTATTTGTCTTTTCGGCATTTGCAAACTGAAAAACGGCCTTGTTTCTGTAATGTTCGGGCTTGTCCGCGCCGATGCACGGAAGAACTTCAATCCCGCGAAAGCCTCCTATACGCTCCATTGCGCTGCGCACGGTTTCGCGCTTCATGCGGAGCTGCTCCGCATAGCTCATGTGAAGAATATCACAGCCCCCGCATTCGGCATAATGCGGGCAGGGCGGAATTACCCTTTCTGCCGACGGCCGAAGGATTTTTTGAAGTTTCGCTTCCGCAAACGAGGGTGCGGCTTTTTTTATTTCCGCTTCAACGGTTTCTCCGCAAATTGCGCCCGGCACGAATACAGCCATGCCGTTATGCCTTGCAATCCCCTGCCCCTCCGAACCGTACGCCGTGATTTCAAGCGTCACCGTCGAACCTGCCGACAGCTCCGAACGGTTATCCTCGGCGGTTATGCCGGCATTCATTCGTTTTCTGTTTAAATCCATGAATTTTTCCGTTTGCTTCCTTTTCCGTTCACTGAGCCGCACTCAGAATTTTGCCATAACCGAATTCAGGTCATAAAGTTTATCATCAAAGCAATCCCGCGTTGAAACTGCTTCCGCAAGCGGAACGCTGATAATGCGGTTTTCCCTTATGCCCACGGCGTATCCGAAGTTCTCTCGCAAATCGTTATTTTCCGCCGCTCTGCTTCCCGCACAGTCCGTTCCGCGCATATTCGCCTCGTCCGCAAGCAGTTCAACCGCACGCTGCCCCATTTTAGCGGCAAGCACTCTGTCGAACGCGGACGGGTTGCCGCCGCGCTGGATATAGCCAAGCACCGTCGCCTTTATCTCAACATCGGTGTATTTTCGAACGTATTCGCAGAAATCCTCCGCTTTGCCCGCGCCTTCGGCGATCATAACAATGCTTGTGAGCTGTCCGCGGAGTTTGTTTGCAGCAAGCCGGTTCGCCGCATCCGCCCATGAAAGAGGACGTTCCGGAACGAGAATTATGTCTGCCGCGCCTGCAACACCCGCCCAAAGTGCAATATCTCCGCATCTTCTTCCCATGACCTCGATAACGCCGACCCTGTCATGCGCACGCATCGTGTCGCGAATTTTATAAATCTCGTTCATAACATTGTTCACGGCTGTATCGAACCCAATGGTAAAATCCGTATACCCCATATCGTTATCGATCGTTCCCGGAATGCCGATGACGGGAATGCCGCGCTTGCTGAGAGCATCCGCACCTTTAAAGCTGCCGTCGCCGCCGATGACGATAAGCCCTTCAATTTCGTATGCACGCAAAACGGAAATTGCCTTTTCGATTCCGCCCTCCGTTTTAAACTCCTCGCTCCGCGCCGTGCGGAGTATCGTTCCGCCTTTGTGCATTTTGCTTTCAACGTCGGCATGGGCAAGGTACCCGACTCTGCCTTCAATAAGGCCTTTGTAGCCGTGGTAAATGCCCATTACCTGCAAATCGATATCCACTCCGGTTTTGAAAACGGCACGTATCGCCGCATTCATGCCCGGAGTGTCGCCTCCGCTTGTTAAAACTCCGATTCGTTTCATCTTTTGCCCCTTAATTGCTTATTTCGCCTTAATCTCAATATTATTTTTTGCGGACAATTTTTACATTTTCTTCCCCAAGCATACGCTTCAGTTCAAACAGCAGCTCCTCCGCACAGTTCACGCAGCAGTGGCGCGGCGCAAGCAAAACCTTTCCCGTTGCCGCATCGCGAAACAAAACCTCCGTGTTTCCGGGAAATCTGTGCAGCAGTTCAACAGCCGCATTCCGAAGATGCAGCGCGTCGGAAAGAAAATTCAGCGCAAGTCGCTTTTCCCCCGCGTTTTTTGAACCCTTTTGCAGCGGAACAATTTCGTCAATCAATATTGAATTGTCCCTGTCCTCCCGCATGGAGAACCTGCCGCGGACCGCAACGCATTTATCGTTTGCAATAAGGGAAGCATACTTTTGGTAAATGCTCGGGAACGCCGCAATCTCAATGCTTCCGCTCATATCCTCCAGCACCGCATACGCCATCAACCCTGCGCCGGATTTGACCGCACGGGTTCTCAGGGAACCGATGATTCCTCCCGCCGTCACGGTTTGGTTATCATGTATTGCACCCGAACCGTCCGCCTCCGCAAGCTCGATGCAGGGCGTTAATGCAGAAAGCGCAGCCTCATATTCCATGAGCGGATGCCCGCTGACATATACGCCGAGAACCTCCTTTTCGGCACGGAGCAGAATATCAAGCTCAAACTCCGTTTTCATATCGGCCTTATCCGCTTCGGAAACCGTGTTCATCATGCTTCCGCCGTCATCCCCGCCGAAATCAAAAAGCGAAAGCTGTCCCGTTTCAAGTCTTTTTCTTTCGGCGGCGGCCGCAGTGAACTCCTGTTCAAAATGAGCCGTCAGATATTTTCTCGAAACGCCGAAACAATCGAAACAGCCCGCCTTTATAAGCCCTTCCAGCAGGCGTTTGTTCAGCCCGTCGGAAGTTCTTCGGAGGAAATTCGAAAAATCCGAAAACGCTCCGCCGCGGCTCCGCTCCTCCAGCACATCGTTCATCGCTCCCTCTCCGACGTTGCGTATCGCGGCAAGGCCGAATCTTACAGCACCGTTTTCAACCGAAAAACGTGCCTCGCTGCGGTTTATATCCGGCGGAAGAATTCTTATTCCGTGCTTGCGGCAATAGTAAATATAGAACGAGACCCTGTCCGCCGCAGTAAGATAGCTGTTGATGAGCGCTGTCATGAATTCCGCAGGGTACAGGCATTTGAGCAGCGCAGTTCGATATGCAACCACCGCATAGCACGCCGCATGAGCCTTGTTGAATGCATATGATGCAAAATCCATCATTTCATCAAAAATCTTCTCCGCCGCTTCCTTCGAAACGCCGCGCCGCAGTGCACCGTCAATTTTCACAACGCCGTCTTCCTCAACGCCGTAGATAAAGTTTTTGCGCTCCTGCGCCATAACATCGTGCTTTTTCTTGCTCATTGCGCGGCGGATAAGGTCACTCCTGCCGAGCGAATACCCCGCAAGGTCGCGGACAATCTGCATTACCTGCTCCTGATAGACCATGCAGCCGTAGGTTGCGTTCAAAATCGGCCGCAAAAGCTCCGTTTCGTATTTCACCGCTCCGGGATTCTGTTTGCACTCAATGTAGCGCGGAATCTGATCCATAGGACCCGGGCGATAGAGCGAAATGCCGGCGATAATGTCCTCAAGGCTTGTGGGCTTCATCTGCATCATGAAATGCGTCATCCCGCCCGACTCAAGCTGAAAAACTCCGACGGTGTCGCCCGAACTTATAAGGTCATATACGCATTTGTCGTCGTAATTGCAGTTGTCAAAGTCCGGAGGCGTTCCCCCGGACCGCTTTATGTATTCGCAGCAATAACGAATCACGGTCAGCGTCCGAAGCCCGAGAAAATCCATCTTCAGCATTCCGAGCTCTTCAAGCTCCGTCATTGTGAACTGCGTTGTGACAGCCTCATCATTGCGCTGAAGCGGAACAAGCTCCATCGTCGGAAGGGATGAAATAACAACACCCGCCGCATGAGTTGAAGTGTTTCTGGGAAGTCCCTCAACCTTCATTGCAAGCATCATGAGCCGCTTCACGCTGTCATCCGTTTCGCAAAGGTTCTTAAGCTCCGGAACAAGCTCCGCTGCGCGTGAAAGGGTGATATCCTTTTCCTGCGGGATGAGTTTTGCAATTCTGTCCACATCCTGATAGGGAATGCGAAGCACCCTGCCGACGTCGCGAACGGCACCGCGTGCCGCCATTGTGCCGAAAGTCACTATCTGCGCAACATGATCGCTGCCGTATTTGTTCTTTACGTATTCAATGACTTCCTGACGCCGTTCGTAACAAAAGTCCACGTCAAAATCCGGCATACTGACGCGTTCGGGGTTCAGGAAACGTTCAAAAATCAGGTTGTAGCGAATCGGGTCTATGTCCGTGATGCCCATTGCATATGCTGCAATGCTTGCCGCGCCGCTGCCGCGTCCGGGTCCCACGGGTATGCCGTGCGTTTTTGCAAAGTGAATAAAGTCCCACACGATAAGGTAATAATCCACAAACCCCATCGAGATTATAACGTTCAGTTCGTATTCAAGCCTTTCGAGATGTTCCTTTGTCGGCTCACCGTAGCGGCGGCGCAGTCCGTCGGTGCAAAGCCGGCGCAGATACTGTTCGTTCGTCATGCCGTCCGGCGCGGTGAAACCGGGCAGGTGCCGCTTGCCGAATTCGATCGTCAGGCTGCATTTTTGTGCCGCCTCGGCAGTGTTTCGAACCGCCTCCTCATAGCCGCTCATGCGGCGAAGCATCTCTTCTTCCGATTTGAGATAGAATTCATCCGCCTGCATCCGCATTCGGTTGGTTTCGTCCACAAAATGCCCCGTTTGAATGCAGAGCAGAACATCCTGCGCCTCCGCATCCTCTTTTCGAACATAGTGAATATCGTTTGTTGCAACAGTCTTTATGCCGAGTTCCTTTGCAAGCGCATCCAAACGCGGAAGAACTATAAGCTGCTCCGGGATCCCGTGATTTTGCAGTTCAATGTAAAAATCATCGCCGAACATACCCTGAAGGCGTTTTGCAAGGCGGCGCGCTTCATCGTATCTGTTCATCAGCAGAAGCTGCGGAATATCGCCCGCAAGACATGCCGAAAGGCACACAAGCCCCTCACAATGCTTTTCCAGCAAATTATAGTCAATGCGCGGCCGATAATAAAAACCGTCCACAAACGCAATTGAGGACAGTTTGATAAGGTTTTTGTACCCCGTTTCGTTTTTGCATAAAAGCACAAGGTGGCCGTTTTCTCTCGTGCCCTGTTTTTCGTAAATTGAATTCGGCGCAACATAGGTTTCCATGCCGATAATGGGCTTTATCCCCTGTTTCATGCACTCTTTATAAAACGCTATCGCGCCGTACATATTGCCGTGATCCGTTATCGCAAGCGAATCCATGCCCAATTCCTTTGCACGCGAAACAAGCTCGCGTATCCGCGCCGCGCCGTCCAGCAGGCTGTATTCGGTGTGAACATGAAGATGCGTAAAACCCATTTTTTCCTCCTTTGTGCCGATGAACCTTTTCCCCCTGCCGCACTGTTTGCGGAAAACGCGGAAACCGCCCCCACTGAATCAGTCCGGCATTTCCGTCCGTATGTCTTCCGCCATTTCGCACAGTTTTCTGAGGCGATAATTTGCGGCGGATCTTCCGATGCCTATTTCCTCCGCAAGTTCGGACAGGGGCATTTCAAAATTGTTGAGCCTCGCTTCCGCGACAATGCGAAGCGGCGGCGGAAGATTCTCCGCGCCGACAACGCTCAGAACAAGGCGAATATCCTCCGCCTGCTTCATTGCCGTGCGCGTTGCCTTCTCAATGTTTGCATTTATGCAGTTCACGCCCCTGTTCACAGTGTTGTTAAGTTGGCGCACGATTCGCTGTTCGTTAAGCACCATCACTGCATCCGATGCCCCGGCAAGTGCAAGAAAATCCGACAGTGTCTCCGATTCTTTGATGTACAGCACAATGCTGCCCTTGCGTTCGGTGCACTTGATACGAATTCCGAAATCGGAAATCATCCGTTTTGAAAACATTGCAAGCTCGGCATTTTTGAACACAAGCTCACAGTGATATGCTTTTTTTGGTTCCGACACCGAACCGCAGGCAAGGAACAGCCCGCGAATAAATGCGCGCCGCTGCGTCTCTGTTTCGATAACACTCTTCGGAACATGCGGCTCATAACTCTTTTCGCCCTCCGCATCAAAGCTCACAAGCCCGGTCGCCGTCAAAAAATCATCAATACCGTTCCCGTGGAGCAGGAGTTCGCAGTATTCCGCATTCAATCGCTCGTGCTTAACGCGGTTCAATTGGCTTTCAAGCCCGAAATACTGTGCCGCCAGCTTGGAAACAAGGCTCAGCGCCGCTTCGCTTTCAAGCACATAGTGCACACCCCAGCGCCGCATCGCCGGCATCAGTTTCAGCGCACCGATACTCAGAGTGAATGCGCTTAAAAGCGCGTGCGCATCGGCCTCACGCTTTATTTTCTGCTCCGAAATTTCCTTTTTTACTCCGGCAGAGAACGACGGGCATTCGTGTTCGCTCTGTTCCGCCGTTTTTTTTGCATTTTCGGTTTTAAAACCGCTGCCGTCGATTTTGCTGTTGTGTTTTTTTTCGTTCATTTCAAATGTGCACGTTCGTGCCGCCCTTTGCGCTGCGCTTTTTTATTCGCCGCCGCAATATTTATCTCAATACCGTTCTATTTCGGTTCAAACCGCGTCCTTATGTCATCCGCTTCGGAAACAAGATCCCGATGCTCAAGCAGAACGGAGCATTTGTCTTTCATTCTGTCGTGAAGTGCTTCCGCCATCGCAACGGAACGATGCCTGCCGCCCGTGCATCCGAACGCAACCATAAGCCGCCGCTTGCCCTGCTTTATAAACTCCGGAATCACAAGATCCAGCATGTTTTCTATCATATTCAGCTGCCTGCGAACATTTGCATCGGAAAAAATAAATCGGCGAACCTCTTCATCCCTGCCGGATTTGCAGCGCAGCTCTTCAATGTAGAACGGGTTTGCGGTGTAGCGCATATCGAAGATAAAATCCGCATTTTTCGGAATTCCGCGTTTGAAGCCGAAACTTGAAATTATCAGTCTGAGCGGAATATTCTTTCCCCGCATTAAAATATCCTCAACCGTTTTTCGAAGCTCGTTCAGCCGCATGTTCGTCGTGTCAACGATATAATTCGCCTTCTCCTTCAACGGGATTAGAATTTCGCGTTCGGTTTGAATGCCTATGCCGACATCGTCATTCATCGGGTGGCGGCGGCGCGTTTCGCTGTATCGGCGCACAAGCACGCTGTCCTCGCACTCAAGGAACATTATTTCGTACGGACATTCAAGCCGGCGCAGTTCATCATAAGTGTTGAGCGGATTGTAGCCGAACACCGATTCGCGGCTGTCGATAACAAGCGCGACGCGTTCGATGTTGTTTTCGCTGCTGCTGCAAAGCTCAATGTATTGTTTTGCAAGCTGACAGGGCATATTATCTGCGCATACAAAGCCCATATCCTCAAGAATGCCGAGAACTTGAGATTTTCCCGCACCCGAAAGCCCTGTGACGATTAAAATATACATTCTGTTTTCCTCAATTTTATCCCGATGTATGTTTCCGTTTTTGTTTATATTGTTGTACTCGAATTTTATTTAATAATTTTGATCTCCGGCTCAAGCAGAACACCGAATTCTTTATATACGCGTTCGCGCACAAGGTCAATCAGGTTAAGCACATCCGCGCATGTTGCTCCGCCGCAATTGACGATGAACCCCGCATGCTTCGGGCTGACTTCCGCCCCGCCGATTCTTGTGCCTTTGAGCCCCGCCTGTTCTATCAACGCACCTGCGAAATGCCCCTCGGGCCGTTTAAAAGTGCTTCCTGCGGAAGGATACTCAAGCGGCTGCTTTTCTTTGCGGCGCATATTGAATTCCTCCATTCTGCGCCGAGCTTCCCCATCGGCATCAGCAGCAAGTTCAAACTCCGCTCCCGCAACAACGGCATTCGGAAAGGCGTAAACAGAGCTTCTGTACCCAAGATCGCCCGCATGAACGATTTTTTTTGCAATGCGTCCGCATTCAACAACGGTGACGCTTTTCAGCACCTGTTTTATCTCCCCGCCGTATGCACCTGCATTCATTGCAACCGCACCGCCGACCGTGCCCGGGATACCCGCTGCCCATTCAAGCCCCGAAAGGCCCTCGGCGACGGCCGCCTTTGCAGCCGTGCAGAGCAGTGCACCCGCTCCGCATTTCAGCCTTGTTCCGTCAAACCCGACGCCCGCCATGCGCGCACCGATTCGGATGAACAGAGCCTCAACGCCGCTGTCGGAAACGAGAAGATTGCTGCCGTTGCCGATAATATACACAGGGTAATCGCAGTTCCGCGCCGCAGAAAGCATTGCGCAAAGCTCGTCCGCATCCTTCGGCTCCGCAAAAAAAGTTACGGGACCTCCGATGCGGAAAGTTGTGAATTCCCGCGCCCGAACATTCCGCCTGAACGGCAGATTTCCGAGAGCCCTTGCAAGCATATCGTTTTTTTCCATTAAAAATCCCGTTTCCTCTCCTCCTGTTTCGGGGATCGCGTTCAAATGCTTCCCGTTCCGGAATGAATGCCGCGGCACAAATCCCCATGTTGTATTTTACAGCAAAAACAGGCGTTTGTAAAGGTTTTTCGTCCTCATCTTTTTTTGAAAGCGGCTTAAACGGGCGGGCGTTTGTCAAAAAGCGGCTCTCCGCGCCGCCGTACCGGTAAAAGCGTTCGGGAGGTTAAGGATGCTCTCGCTCAAAAGCCCGTATGCTTCCGTCAAAAAGGACTGTTCAAACTTTTTCTCCGCCGCAGGGTTCATCGGCATAAGTCCCAATGTGCAAAGCTCGCTCTGCCGCGCAGCGGAAAGCATATCTGCAATAAATTCCGAAATACAGCCCATTTTTTCGCGCTCCGTTTTCGCCGAAATGCCCACAAACTGCACCTCGTCCGTTTCATTGCAAAAGGGCAGCACCTCGAAATATTTCGCCTTGTTTGCGGCAGCAAGTCTTTCCATATCTCCCGCCGCGCGCGCATCACCGATGCAGAAATCCCCCTTGCCCTTTTTAAATTCATCAACGCTGCTCCGTTCAAACTTCCCTGCCTCGGTTCCGAATCCGTCGTTTGAATAAGAATCGGCGCCGGCTTTGCTTTCGCCGTTCTCCGTAATATGTTTCAGTATTTCGGACATTTCCGCTGCCGTAACCCTTTCCGGATAAAACAGCGCAAGTTTGCAGCCGGCCGCAAACGGAAGTGCGCGCAGCGTCCGCCCGTCCATGCCGCAGTCAAAGCCCGCCGGCAGCTCCCCGGCTCCGTATCCGTCACCGAAATCCACAGCCGTGCCGTCGATACCGAAAATCTCGGTTCCGTTCATGATTCGAAGCTCCCTGCCGTTCAAAAAACCGGCAGGAAAGCTTATCACGTCCGGAAATTCTCCGTTTTGAAGCTTCGCTTCCGCTTCTGCTTCCGAAATCGATTCAACCTCAAAATAAACGCCGAAATGTCGTCGTTCCGCTCTGTCCGCAATTTTTTTGAGCCATGCTCCCACACTGCCCATATACGGCTTGAACCCGACAACATGCCAAACGTTTATAACGCCCGAAAATTCCTCCTCCTCCGGTTCGAGCCATTCGCGATATTGATCCCGTTCAAGCATCTTTCCCGCACATTTCGGCAGATAGATCATAAACAGCAGCACGGCCGCCAGCAGCACAGCCGCAATCGTTTTTTGAAATCCGTTCATGCCGCAGTTTATGCGCCTTTTGCCGCCTGCATTCCACAGAAATCAAAAACCGTGAGTGCGCGTCATGCGCATTCACGGCAGTATCCGACGGTTATTATTCGCTTTTTTGTATTCACAATGCGTTCCCGTCCACCCGCATATCACTCGAAAAAGCCGTTAAACTCCGGAGTGAATTCCGCGCTTGCGGATGAAAGGCTTTGAGTGTAAATGTTTTCGAATCCGAGGGAAAGTGCATAATCAACGGCCCTTTTGTATTCGCGCTTCAGGAGCCTTCTGTTAAGCGGGGGCTGAAGCTCAAACATCGGTGTATACTGGCTCATCAGTGAAATATGTGTTTCGAGAGGAAGATTCTCCCTGATAAAATCCAGCGCTCCGCGCGCTTCATCAACCGAACCGGGCAGAACAAGATGGCGAACGATCATTCCGCGCTTTGCAATTCCGTTCTTATCGATCTGCAAAACCCCGCACTGACGCTGCATTTCCCGCACGGCGGCAGCGGCAGCGGAAAAGTAGTCCTCTCTTCGGCTGTATTTTTTTGCGGCGGCGGAGCTTACGTATTTCAAATCCGGAAGATAGATGTCAACAAGCCCCTCCATAAGGCGCAGAGCTTCAACCTTTTCGTAAGCATTCGTGTTGTAAACTATCGGAATGCGCAATCCCCGCATTCGTGCAAGCGGAACGGCTTTTGCAAGCATACGCACATGCGGTGCGGGAGTGACCAAATTGATATTGTTCGAACCGATTTCCTGCAGGCGCAGCATTATGTCCGCAAGCTCCCCCGCGTCCTTCACAACGCCCTTTGCAGATTGGCTGATGTCCATATTCTGGCAAAAAATGCAGCCCATATTGCAGCCCGAAAAGAAGATCGCGCCGCTGCCTTCCGCGCCGGAAATCGGCGGTTCCTCGCAGTAATGCCGCGCCGCTCTTGCAATGAGCGCGGTTTCGTACGGGTTCCTGTTTCCGAGGCTTTCCGCTGCAAATCCGCCCACACCGCATACGCCCGCATGTTCCGCACGGTTAACTCCGCAATCAAGCGGGCAGAGCCTGCATGATTTTCCGCCGTTTGCAAAAAGTCCGCAGGATTCAAGTCCCTCTGTCTGCATTTTTGTTTCTTCCGATGAAATATCCGAAATAATCATTTCATTTCGTTCCGACTCCTCCGTCTCAAGCCGTCGGTTCTCCGTCCTCATTTTTATTCTCCGCCTTCTGCAAGGCGCGGTGTTTTTTCGGCGTGCTGCATTTTTCGGCCGTGAAACGGAACGCAATGATTCCGTTCTCGTACTCAATATCGATTTTTTCGCCCAGAAGGTTAAGCACCTCGGAAACTATCGCAAGGCCGAGTCCGGTGCCGTCACCCGTGTGCGCATGATCCGCTTTGTAGAATCGCTCAAACAGATGTTCAAGGTCGGCGGGATCGACTTCCGCGGGATTGCTGACAACAAACTCATAGCGATTCTTTTCCGCATTTTCGAAAAGGTTCACGCTGACCGTGCAGCCGTCCGTGCCGTGTTTTATCGCATTGTCAACCAATGCTATGAGCACCTGCTCAATGCGGTCGGCATTTGTGTATGCATAGTATTCGCCCTCGGGAGCTTCAAGCCGCACGCTTTTGCCGCGCTGTGCCGCCGCATCGTTCATCCTGTCCGCAACATCGTATGCAATTTCATAAAGTTCAACCCGTCCCTTTGAGAACGCAACGCCGCCGCTCTGAAGCCTTGAAAGTTCGAGCAGGTCGTTGATAAGGTTTGAAAGGCGTATCGATTCGCGCAGGATATAGCCGTAGTAACGTTTTCTGTCTTTTTCATCCTGCACCATTCCGTCGTTAAGCGCATCCGCAAGGCTTCGAATGGATGCAAGCGGCGTGCGCAGCTCATGGCTGACGTTTGCAACATAGTCCTTTCGCGTCTGTTCAAGTCTCTCGCTTTCGGTAACGTCCGTTATCAGCACAACCGCACCGAAAAGCGAACCGTTCTCCTCGTGAATCGGGGTTGCCGCAATGCGGAGCATCCTTTCGCCGATCGTGAAATCACAGCTGCGCACTTCGTCCGTATCAAGAGCTTCTATCGCCACGGCAGCAATTTTCGGATAACCGGCCGCCGCTGCGGGGTGGGTATTTTCCTTCCCGCCCAAAAGCTGCACGGAAGCGGAGTTGTAATGCGTGACAACGCCCGTTTTATCCACGGAAATAATGCCCTCGCCGATGCCGTCAAGCACGGTGCGCAGCCTGTTGCGCTCAACAACAAGGCTGTCAATATTGTTTTGAAGAGCTTCCGCAAGAATATTGAACGATTGCGCAAGGTGACGCGATTCGTTGCTTCCCTCTTCCTTGGCGCGAACGGTCAAGTCTCCCCCCGCCATTTGCAGCGCAACGTTTGAAACGTGCCGAATGGGCTTTGTTACCTTGCTGAATATGATAACTATCGGAATAAGCATCAAAAGTGCAATGCCGAGCATTGCAAGGCCGAGTTCCACCGCAAGCTTTGCAAGCGTGCTTTCAGCCTGTTTTGAACCGACAACAAGTATCACGGAACCGATTATATCACCCGAATTGGAATACACCGGCGTGCCGACAACAATTCCTATATCGGTTGACGGAAGAGCAATTTCTTCCCCCTGAATGACCGTTTGGAAGCAGCGGCGGACGGTTTCAACGCTTTGGTCGTACTCATCCTGTTCTGCCGTTGTAACAACCGCACCGTTAGGTTCGATTATGTAAATTGTTGCATCCGATGCGGAAAATTCGCCGAGATGCAGCATCCTCGCAAGCGTGCGTTTGTCCGTGTTTGATTCATACAGCTTTGTCACGCGCTGCGATATTGACTGCGCTTTCGGCTTCAGTTCGTCAATTTTCATTCTGGCGTACATTTCATGCCCGACAACGGAAAAAAGGCACGCAACAAGTATCACGAGCAGCACCGTGATTGCGCACACAATATAAAGAATTATTCTGAACAGGCTTGATCTTTTCATATCTCTCGTTTTCTGCGGGGCCGTGCTGAAACACGCCGCACACGCATTTCGGAAAAAACATCAGCAGGCGAACCCGCAGCGTTTCAGCCTTTCGGGTTCGCCCTGAAGTTCATTTTCATTTTTGCAAAACGGTTCAAAAGGGCAAAATCTGTCCGTTTCATTCCGTCGGCTTTTCTTCAACGAAATCGTATGCCTTCGGCGTTTCGGGCAGTTTTTTGCGTTCCTCGTTGTCCTGTCTGTCATCGGGATCGCCGTATGCCTCAAACCTGTAGCCGACACCGTAAACGGTTTTTATCTCCCATCCGCAATCGTCCGCAGACTGCAGCTTCTGGCGAATGCGCTTAATCTGAGTGTCAACGGCGCGCGTATCGCCGTAGTATTCATAGCCCCATACGATTGAAAGGATCTTTTCGCGCGAAAAAACCTTTCCGGGATGTGAGGCAAGCAGCTGAAGGATCTCGACTTCTTTCGGGGTGAGCGGCAGTCTTTCGCCGTTCAGCCTTACGTCGTAGTTATTTATATTGATTTCAAGGTTTCCGTAATGCAGAATCTTTGCGGGTTCCGTTTCCTGCATTGAATACCTGCGCAGAACGGCCTTGACCCTTGCAACAACTTCACGCGCGCTGAAGGGCTTTACAATGTAATCGTCCGCACCGAGCTCAAGCCCGAGCACGCGGTCGATCTCCTCGGATTTCGCCGTCAGCATTATAATCGGAACACTGCTGTTCTGGCGAATCTCGCGGCAAACGTCCATTCCGCTTTTTTTGGGCATCATGAGATCAAGAATAACAAGGTTCGGCTTTTTGCGGTTGAATTCTTCAATCGCCTGTTCGCCGTCAAATGCCGAAATGCTCTCGAATCCCTCGTTTCTGAGGTAGACGCCGAGTGTTTCGTGAATGATATGCTGATCATCGCAAATCAGTATCTGCTGTTTGACTGACATAGTACTTTGTACGCTCCTTTGTTGGTTGGTGCATTTATATTATATTGCCTTTTAAGCAAAGTTTCAAGTACTTTTTTGATTTGACATATCGAGATGCGCACTTTGTCACAATATTCTTTTTTCGGTCAATCAGCGGCATATTCGCGGTGAATGACAAAATAGGTACATATTCTGTCAGGCAATATACACCGATAGGCAACCAAAATTGCCGCATTCGCGTGTTATAATAGGAGCATGAAAAGAATCGGGCCGGCGAACAGCCCCGCAAGGGTGCTCTGACAGGGATGCGGCGGCGGACTGTTCAACGGGTTTTACCCGCGGAGCAGCATGAACAATGTTTACTCCGAGCTCTTTTCACAGAAACTATCATTATTAATTAAAGGAGTGTAACATCATGGAAGAGAAAAGAAAAATCAGGATGCCCATCGGCGCAGCCGTTGCGTGCCTTCTCATAGTTGCCCTTTTGACCGTCGGTATCGTTGCCGGCGCCAAGTTTATCAACAATTCGCTTTCTGCCTCACAGACCGAAAAGAACGCTTCCGTCCAAGCAACATCGGCACCTTCCGGCTCAAACGGCACCGTCGGTTCATCAGGCGACAAGACCGGTGACCTTCCTTCTGACAAGCTTTCTTACGCCGGCAGTTCGGCTCGACCCGATTCGGAATACAAAACCATTGAAAACTGCATGTCCTCCGTTGTCAGCATCGACGTCACGGCGCAGAGCGGGCACAAGAGTGTGCTTGCAGGTTCGGGCTCCGGAGTCATCATTTCGGCGGACGGCTATATCGTGACCTGCAACCATGTTGTTGAGGGCGCACAGAAAATTTTCGTCTACCTTGACAACGGCAATGACTACGAAGCAACTCTTGTCGGCACCGACAGCGTGACCGACCTTGCGGTTATCAAAATCAATGCCTACAATCTCAACTATGCCAAGTTCGGCGATTCCTCAACGCTCAGCGTCGGTGAAGACGTGTTTGCAATCGGCAACGCACTCGGCCAGCTTTCCAACACATACACACGCGGTTCCATCAGCGGCCTTGACAGGAGCATTACCATTGACAACGTGACCATGACCCTGCTCCAGACAGATGCCGCAATCAACCAGGGCAACTCCGGCGGCGGACTGTTCCGCGAATCGGACGGCACTCTCATCGGCATTGTGAATGCAAAGAGCAGCGGCAGCGGTATTGAAGGCCTTGGCTTTGCAATCCCCTCCACGCTTGCCCGTGAAGTTATCGGCAGCCTTATGGACTACGGCTTTGTTGTCGGCCGTCCCTATCTCGGTGTCTCCACTCAGGATGTTTCCCTCTCCGGTTACGGATTCTTCACCAGTGCTTACACCTACCCCTGCATTGTATCCGTTGAAGACGGCAGTGCGGCTCAGCAGGCAGGACTGAAAAAGGATGATGTTATCATGGCTGTCAACGGCGACACGGTCTCAAGCTCCGACGGACTTTACATCGCTGTCAGCAAGTTCAAAGTCGGCGACACCGTAACGCTCACCATTCTGCGCAGCAATTCGCAAATCGATGTTTCCGTAACTCTCGGCCAGCGCAGCACGGCAAAAACCGCCGAATAATGCAGTCGCTGATTATGCTTGAACAACCAAAACGCACCGCCGCACATTAAAGCGGGGTGCAATATCGAAACAACCTGCCGCGTGCAGGTTTTCAGATAAATTGTTCCGCCTTTTGGAAAGGATCCTTCCCGAAGGCGGACTTTTTTTGAGCATTTTCCTTTCGTTTTGAAATGCAAAATTTTTATTTCTTCTTTCCAAAATTCCTCATGTCAGCGTTTTGTGTGCGGAAATCGAAAAAAAATCGAACATTTCCCGAAAAGGGGCTATCATTTCAGCCCCGATGTGCTATAATGTATTTGGTGGAAGAGTTTTATTTTCCGCAAAGCTGCACAAACTGTTCTCCAAGCCGACTTTTCGGGTCCGCAAAACCTTCCGACGTTTGCGGGACGGATGCAGCGGTTTGCGGAGTTCTGTCTGCCCGCAGGGAACTGCCTTGTGATGTTCTCGCGGGCGAAAAAACCGCAAAATGTTTAAAAACAGTTATAAAATTTTAAAAAATTGAAAGGTCGCTCCCCGATGCCGAACCGGTGCGGGCGGGCAGAAAAAAAATATGAAGGACGGATTCATCAAAGTTGCTGCATGTTCACCGAAAGTTGTGCTTGCAGACCCGAAAGCCAACGCCGATGCTATAATTGCCGCGCTGCACCGCGCCGCGGCACACGGGGTTCGGCTTGCCGCATTTCCCGAGCTTGCAATGACGGGCTACACCTGCGGCGACCTTTTCATGCACGAATTGCTTTTGGACAGCGTTGAAACCGAGCTTCTCCGCATCGCACGCGAAACCGCGAACCTTCGGCTTGCTGCCGTCATAGGTGCGCCGATTCGCTGCGCGGACAAGCTTTACAACTGCGCCGTTGTCATATCCCGCGGAGTTATTCTTGCTGTCGTTCCGAAAACGCACATGCCGAATTACGGCGAATTCTATGAGCTGCGGCATTTTGCCGTGCCGTCCCGCACGGAACTCGGCGCCGCCGTGCCTTATATTGATTCATTGCAGACTTTTTTCAATCCCGACGGCTGCATCTTCTCATGCACGGATTATCCCGATTTCCGTTTCGGCATTGAAATCTGCGAGGATCTTTGGGTTGCTTCCCCTCCGTCGGATAAACTTGCCGCTGCCGGCGCGCTCGTGATCGTTAACTGCTCCGCCGGAGATGAAATCATCGGCAAGGCGGATTACCGCAAGCGCATCACGGAAGTTCAATCCGCAAAAAACATTTGCGCGTACCTTTATTGCGGCGCGGGTGAGGGTGAATCAACAAGCGATATGGTCTTTTCGGGGCATTGCTTTGCTTACGAAAACGGCACACTGCTTGCCGAAAAAGCGCCTTTTGACTATGCGAACGATATGCTTATCACCGAAATTGATTTGGGACGGCTGCTTTACGACAGGCGCCGCGTGAACAGCTTCTGCGCGGGCAATGCTGCCCATTCCGGTCTTTTCGTTGATTTCTCTCTCGGATTCGGTTCATGCGGCCCCGCCCCGCGCGAGGACCTTCCCGAAACGGAACTTACCCGCCGCTTCCCGCGCAATCCCTTTGTTCCGCATGACGAAAACGAATTGAACGCACGCGCAAAAGATATTCTGACGATACAGGCTCTCGGGCTCAAACGCCGGCTTGAACACACTCATTCAATGAGCGCAGTCATCGGCATTTCGGGCGGACTGGATTCCGCACTTGCGCTGCTTGCTGCGGCAAAGGCATGCGACCTTATGGGCATTGACCGCAAATTTGTTCACGCCGTCACCATGCCCTGTTTCGGCACCACCGAACACACGAAACAAAATGCCGTTGCTCTTTGCAATTCCCTCGGTGTAACGCTTCACACGATTCCGATTGCGGATTCGGTGCGTTCGCATTTTCGCGACATCGGGCACGACGAAACCTGTCACAACGTTGTTTACGAAAACGCACAGGCGCGCATGCGCACCCTTGTGCTGATGGATCTTGCAAATGCGCTGAACGGCCTTGTTGTCGGCACGGGCGACCTTTCCGAGCTTGCACTCGGCTGGGCAACCTACAACGGCGACCATATGAGCATGTACGGCGTGAATGCAGGCATTCCCAAAACGCTCATCAAATACGTTGTGCGTTATTATGCGCGGCACTGCGAAAACCCTGCGCTGCACGACACCCTGACCGCAATACTTGAAACCCCGATATCTCCCGAGCTTCTTCCCGCCGATGAAAAGGGCAATATTGCTCAAAAAACAGAAGATCTTGTCGGGCCGTACGAGCTGCATGATTTCTTTCTCTATTACGTGCTGCGTTGGGGCTGCCCGCCTGCAAAGCTTTTCCGCATTGCAAAGCAGGCATTCCGCGAAAGTGAGTTTTCGAATGAAACGATTTTGAAATGGCTCAAAAACTTCTATCGCCGTTTCTTCAATCAGCAATTCAAGCGCAACTGTCTGCCCGACGGGCCGAAAGTCGGTTCCGTCTGCCTTTCCCCGCGCGGGGATTGGCGAATGCCGAGTGACGCCGTTCAAAGGCTTTGGGCGGATGAAATTCAAAAATTGAGCTGAACAAACGCGAATTAAACCGATTAATTCGGAAACGGGGTTTTGGGTGTATTTTTGGTTTTTTGTCAATCGTACCTACCGAGTAATTGAGCAATTGAGGTGTGCAGCATGAGTTACCACGCATTATACAGGCAGTACCGTCCGAGCAGGTTCTGCGAAGTTGTCGGACAGGAGCATATCACCGATGTTCTGCGCAACCAGATCCGCACCGGGCGCATTGCCCACGCTTATCTTTTCAGCGGTTCACGCGGAACGGGCAAAACAAGCACGGCGCGAATACTTGCCCGTGCCGTCAACTGTCTTGACCCGAAGGACGGCGAACCCTGCGGCAAATGCGCTGCCTGCCTTACGGACGTTTCGGAAAGCATAGACATTATCGAAATGGACGCCGCTTCAAATTCCAAAGTTGACGAAATGCGCGCGCTCCTCGAAAAGGCCGAGTTTGCTCCGATTTACCTTAAAACAAAGGTTTATATCATTGACGAAGCGCACATGCTTTCAAAAAGTGCAAACAACGCTCTTCTGAAAACTCTCGAAGAGCCGCCCGCACATGTTGTTTTCATTCTTGCAACGACCGAACCGCAGGCTCTCCCCGCAACGATACTTTCCCGCTGCCAGCGTTTTGATTTTCGCCGCCTTTCGGTTCATAATCTTGCGGCGAACACACGGCGCGTACTTCGTTCCGCAGGGGCTGAAATCGAAGACGAAGCGTTGATGTGCATTGCGCATGCGGCGGACGGCGGAATGCGTGACTGTCTGAGCATTGCCGACCAGTGTCTGAGCTTCTGCGGCGATGCGGACGGCACGGAACAAAAACTTATCACTCAACAGGATGTTCTGTCCGTTCTCGGCAGCATGAATGCGGATTTTCTGTTTGATTTTGCGGATTCCGTGCTGCATTCCGACACGGCGGCGGTCATGAAAAACATCGAACAGGTTGTCTCCGGCGGGCGCGACATCGGCGTTTTCGTTCAGGATCTTTCCAACCATTTCCGCTCGCTTCTGCTTGCAAAAGTTTGCGGAAGCTGTGCGGATATTCTTGACTGCACGCAGGACACGATGGAACGCTACCTTGCACAGGCGGAATCAGCCGGCAAGGCGCGGCTCGAAAGAACGCTTGATGCTCTGATGCAGCTTCAGCCGAACCTTCGCTGGGTCACCATGCCGCGGGTTTTGCTTGAAAGCACGCTTCTTAAAGTCTGCCACCCGGATGAACAAACCGAGATGGCTGCCCTTATCGACCGTATGGAGGAGCTTGAACGCAGGCTCAAAAGCGGCGCATTTGTTTCCGCCGAACCAAAAGCGGCCTCCGATTCGGCTCAAAGTTCGGGCAGCCGTTCGGACAATTCGAACAATTCGGACAATAAAGAAGCGGGTTCCGCATCTTCCGAAAATGAAAAAGCAGCAGCCGAACCGGCGCTTCCGACGCCGCCCGTTGTTTCCGACAGTTTCGAAGTGCCCGCCGCAACGCCCGAAGCGGAAGAATTGTTCCGCGCATTCATGGCGGCACTGATGAAAACGGATATGATGCTCGGCATTCAGATTCAGCTTGCGGCAGCGCATTGGCTCGAAAACGAAAATCTTTTTATTTGCTTTGACAAATCAAAGCGTTCCAATTATAATTATGCAAACACACCCGAGGTGAAGGCAAAACTCCGCCGCGCGGCGGGCGAAAGCATTGCGCCGCACGGCGTCGAGCTTGTGCTCAAGGACGGAAGCGTCGTTGCAAAAAAGGACGTTCCGACTGAGCTTTTCGGGGTTGAAATCACCGAAGTTTAGCAGAAAAAGTACAGCAGAAAACGTTCTGTATAACGGCATTCGGCGAAAGGTATTATTTTATTTTATATAAAGAGGTTACACAATGCAGATTCAGGCACCGAAGGGAACAAAGGATGTTCTGCCCGGCGAAAGCTATAAGTGGCAGTATATCGAAAAAGAAATGCGCGATCTGTGCCGCCTGTACGGCATTAACGAATTGCGCACGCCGATAATTGAACACACCGAGCTTTTCATGCGCGGCGTCGGCGACACGACGGATATAGTTCAAAAGGAAATGTACACTTTCAAGGATAAGGGCGACCGCTCCATCACCCTCAAGCCCGAGGGCACGGCGGGCATGGTTCGCGCCTTCCTTGAAAACAGGCTCTTCAACGAGGCTCTTCCCCAAAAGATGTATTATCTCAACGCTCCGGTTTTCCGCTATGAAAAGCCGCAGGCGGGAAGGCTTCGCGAACATCATCAGTTCGGCGTTGAGTTTTTCGGTGCGTCCTCCTTTGAAGCCGATGCGGAAATCATCATGCTTGCGCTCTCCCTTCTGAGAAGGTTGGGGCTTGACGAGTTGACGCTGCACCTTAACAGCATCGGCTGCGGAAAATGCCGCAGGGAATACAACAAGGCTCTTTTTGATTATCTGAAATCGCATATCGACGGCATGTGCAAAACCTGTCAGGACAGGCTTGAGCGCAACCCCATGCGCATTCTTGACTGCAAAGAGGAACGCTGCAAGGAAATCTGCCGCAGCGCACCGCGCACGCTTGATTACCTCTGCGATGATTGCCGTGCACATTTCGAGGGACTCAAGCGCTGTCTCGACACCTGCGGCGTGAAATACGTCGTCGATCCGGATATCGTCCGCGGGTTGGACTATTATACCGGCACGGTATTCGAAATTGTCTCCACCCGCATCGGCTCTCAGGGCACCGTATGCGGCGGAGGCAGATACAATAACCTCGTTGAAGAACTCGGAGGGCAATCCCTTCCCGCCGTCGGTTTCGGCATGGGCATGGAACGCTTGCTGATGGTCATGGAAAACGCAAACGCCGTCATTCCCAAGCCCAAGCCCGTGAAGGTCTATTTCGCCGCAATGGGCGAACAGCCCCGCCTTGCCGCTTTCGGCCTTGTTCAAAAGCTTCGCGAAAACGGAGTTTTTGCCGAATTCGACCACATGGAGCGCAGCTTTAAGGCGCAATTCAAATACGCAAACAAGATTTTTGCGGAATATGTTGCTATTCTCGGCGATGACGAGCTTGCGGCAGGAGCAGCAAAAATCAAATGCATGGCGGACGGCTTTGAAACCTCCGTCAAACTTGATGAGCTTGTTGACTATTTTGCGGACTGAAACCCGCTCCGCAATTAAATACGAACAGAGCAAAAGGGAGCTGTGACAGTTCCCTTTTTGTTGTTTTCTTTCCCGTTTTTAAAGCATGATGCATATCAGCCCGTTGCAGCCTTCGTTTACCATTCTTGTTATCGCGTCGCGCAGCTTCATCTGAACATCCGCAGGCAAGCGCGACACCTTGCCCGCCATGCCGTCCTTAACAAGGTCATAGAGCGATTTTCCGAAGATGTTCGTGCTCCATATCTCATCCGGTTTGTTTTCGAACTTGTCAACAAGGTATTCGATAAGCTCCTCGCTCTGTTCGGCGGTGCCGACAAGCGGGTTGACCTCGCTTTCGATATCAACGCGAATGATATGCAGTCCGGAAGCCTTTGCTTTCAGACGAACACCGAAACGCGAACCGTGCTGGACTATCTCCGGCTGATCCAGCTGCATTTCATCTATCTGCGGCGGAACAAGGCCGTAACCCGTTTCCTCCGCCGCCGTGAGTGCGCCCGCAATGCGGTCATATGCCTTTTTTGCCAGAACAAAATCCTTCAGCGAAGCAATAAGCTCGCTTTCGTTTTTAATTTCGCAGCCGCATTCCTCGCTGAGCACACGGTAAAACACATCATCATTCGGAACAAGCCGGAACACCGCACTGCCGCTGCCAAGGCTGATACGAACCTGCTCAACGGGTTTATAATCCTCCATTCCTCCGAACACCTTTTGAATCAATGCTGCATCCCGCATTTTGTTCAGGTTCGGCATTGCCGCTTTCGCCCTGTCAAGCAAAGCTTTAACAAGGCAATGCTCCGTTCCGAGAGCGCGCATCCATTCGGGCATTTCAATGCAGATGCTGCCGAGAGGGAATTCCTGCAAAACGCCTTCCAGCAATGAGTCAATATCCGAAAGCTCCATTCCGAGAACGTCCAGCGGCTTTACAGGCGCACCGTATTTTTCCGAAAGCTGTGCCGAAAGCTCCGCCGCCGCCTGCCCCGTTGGGTCGGAGCTGTTCAAAATGATGATATAAGGTTTTCCCGTGTTCTGCATTTCGCGCAGCACCGCCTCTTCCGCAGGCGCGTATGCTTCGCGGGAAATTCCCGTGATGCTGCCGTCCGTCAAAATGACGATGCCTATTGTTGAATGTTCCGTAATGACCTTCCGCGTGCCGAGTTCCGCGGCTTCATCAAACGGAATATCGTAATCGAACCACGGTGTTCTTACCATGCGCGGCTGCTCCCCCTCGCTGCTGCCGAGCGCACCTTCCACCATATAGCCCACGCAATCCACCATGCGCAGGCGCAGCTCAATGCCATCCTCGCCGATGGTGAGCGCGACCGCCTCGTTCGGAACAAATTTCGGTTGAGTTGTCATAACCGTTTTGCCCGAACCGCTTTGCGGCAATTCGTCCACAATTCGGGCCAGGGCATATTCGTTTTCAATCTTCGGAAGAACCATAAGGTCCATGAACCGTTTGATAAATGTCGATTTGCCCGTTCGAACGGGGCCGACGACGCCGATGTAAATATCCCCTCCGGTACGTTTTTGAATATCCCGATAAATGCCTGTGCTTGCCATAATAACCTCCGATTGCTGTTTTGCCGCTGAATCGGCTTTATCCTTTTGTGAATTGATATGAGCGGCAGCGCGGAAATATTCGCATTTGCGGCTTTTTTGTTTAATTAAAAGCCCCCTCCGCAAACAGTGCGGTGAGAGCTTTTTGCAGGTATTGAATTTTTCGAATTGCATTTACACTGTCAAAAAAACCGACGCAGCCGTGCCTGTTTAAAGCAGCTTTTGTCCGTTGATAAACAACGCAAAGCTCAACCCGAGCCTGTTCGCGGCACGCATACAGAGCTTCATGCGGGTCATGAATATTTCGAAATAATCCATGATGGAGCAATACTGCGTGTCGATGGTCAGATTCAGCGAAAGAGTCGCCTTGCTGTCATCGATTCGGATATTTGATTCCGTAACGGAGTAATTTACGCGGTCGTGAATATCAAAAGTCGAGATATTGCGATTGCGCACACGGCTTCGGCGAACATCGCATTTATCCGCAAGTATCAGCGCAGCGGCAACAGCGTTTACGGGTACGCCCGTGCCCTCGTCATGGTTGCCGATCGCCGTTACGATAAGGGAAATATCCTCCGCACTCATTCCGCGCTCCTCCAAAAGCCGAAACGCAAGCAGTGCACCGCTTTGTGAATGGTCAACGCGGTTTATAAGGTTACCGATATCGTGCAAATAGCCGGCAATGCGGACAAGCTCCACTTCGTGTTCGGAATAACCGAGTGTTTCAAGGATATGCGCCGCATTTTCGCTCACCATTGTGACATGCGCAAACGAATGCTCCGTGAATCCGAGCGCAAGCAGGGATTCGTCCGCACGAATGATGTAGGTTCGGATCGAGGCATCCTCCCGCAGCTGTTTATATGTTATCGCCGTCATAAAAATCTCCCCCTTATTTTCGGTTGAAAAACGAACCGTCGGAAACTCCCGTTTGCGTTTTTTGCCGCCGGGAGTGTTCCCGATTCCGTTTGCCGCCTCAGCGCACCTTCAGTCCGCTTGCCATATCGCCCATGGTTGTAAGTGCGGAAAGGTTCTCATCCGATGCATCGCTTGCGCAAAGTATCATGCCGTGGCTTTCAATGCCGCAGATGGTCTTCGGCGCAAGATTTGCAGCAACAACCACTGTTTTGCCGATGAGCTGCTCCGGGCTGTACCATTTTTTGATGCCGGAAAGCACAATGCGCTCCTCACCGCCCATTTGCAGCGTGCATTTGAGCAGTTTTTTGGATTTTTTAACTTCTTCGCAGGCAATGACCTTTGCAAGGCGCAGATCAAGTTTCGCAAAGTCGTCATAGCTTATCTCCGGCAGCAGCGCGGGTTCGGCGGGCTTTTCCTCGGATTTAACCTCAGATTTTGCCTCCGTGTCCGCGTTCTTCGCTTCGGGCTTTGCCTCCGCCTTCTCCTCCGCTGCCTGCTTTGGCTTCGGAAGCAGTGCCTCAAGCTGTTCAAGCTCCTTTTTGACATCGATTCGCGGGAAGAGCGCCTCTCCCTTTTTAACGATCGTGCCTTCGGGCAGCTTTCCGAATTCCGCAACGGAATCGAACGCCTTAAGCGTTTCGTCCGCAACGCCGAGCTGTTCAAAAATCTTCGGCGCGGTGCGGGTCAGGAACGGACGCAGGCAAACGGCAACAATGCGCAGGCACTCCGCAAGGTTATAAAGCACGGTTCCGAGCCTGTCGCGCTTTGCTTCATCTTTTGCCAGCAGCCACGGTGCGGTAATGTCGATATATTTGTTGCAAAGACGAACAAGTCTGAAAATCTCTGCCAAGGCCTCATTGGGGTGCAGCGCGTTCATGCAGGCATCGATTTTTTCCGCAAGTGCGGCTGCTGCGGGAACGATGGTTGAATCCTCTTCCTCAACGGGAGCGTTGGGCGCAGGGATAACCCCGCCGAAATACTTCTCAATCATTGCAACCGTGCGTGAAAGCAGATTGCCGAGGTCGTTTGCAAGGTCGCTGTTTATGCGCGTTATCAGCACCTCGTTGTTAAAATTGCCGTCGCTTCCGAACGGGAATTCGCTCAGCAGGAAGTAGCGAATTGCATCCACGCCGTAACGTTCGACAAGCTTGACGGGGTCAACAACGTTGCCGAGGGATTTGCTCATCTTTGTGCCGTCCAAAACAAGCCAGCCGTGGCCGTAAACCTGTTTGGGCAAAGGAAGGCCGAGAGCCATCAGCATTATGGGCCACACAATGGTGTGGAAACGGATTATCTCCTTGCCGACGATGTGAACATCGCAGGGCCAGTATTTTTTGAACATTGAATCATCATCGCTCAAATAACCGAGCTTTGAAAGATAGTTCAGCACGGCATCGAACCAGACATAGATAACGTGCCTGTCGTCAAAGCTGACGGGCACACCCCATTTAAAGGTGCTGCGGCTGACGCAGAGATCCTCAAGCCCCGGAAGCAGGAAGTTGTTGAGCATCTCTTTTGCGCGGGAGGCGGGTTGAATAAATTCGGGGTGAGTCTCAATGTATTCGATGAGGCGGGGCGCATATTTGCTGACGTTAAGGAAATAGCTTTCTTCCTCAACCTCTTCAACCTTGCCGCCGCAATCGGGGCACACTCCGCCGCTCTCCTTGAGCTGCGTCTCCGTCCAGAACGCCTCGCAGGGCGTGCAATACATGCCCTTGTAGCTGCTCTTATAAATATCGCCCTGGTCATAGAGCTTTTTAAAGACCTTTTGAACGCATGCAACGTGGTAATCATCCGTCGTGCGAACAAAGCCGTCGTTGGAAATATCCATAAGCTGCCAAAGGCTGTGGAACCCCGCAACGATGTTGTCAACATACTGCTGAGGTGTAACTCCCGCTTCCGCTGCCTTGCGTTCAATCTTTTGTCCGTGTTCGTCCGCACCGGTCAAAAAGTAAACATCATAGCCGCGCATTCTCTTATAGCGTGCAAGCGCGTCCGTGTTCACGGTGCAATAGGTGTGTCCGATATGCAGTTTTGCACTCGGATAGTAAATGGGCGTTGTGATGTAATAAGTTTTCTTTTCTTTCATGATTTCCGTCATAAAAACTCTCCTTCGGAAGTATTCCGGATATTTGCGTTTTGAATATTTTGAAAACAAATTAAAAACGCCCCCATATCCGGTCAAGGGATATAGGGGCGTCCGTCATGCACGATGAACCTTTCCGCCGCAAAAACGGCAGAAACGCTGTTCGGGTATGCGGCGTTGTCGCGGTACCACCCTAATTCCCGACAAAAGGCGTTTGCATGCGCAAACATGCCGTGTCGGCTCATTTCGCGCTGTAACGTGCGCACACGCCGTGTCTTAATGAATTCTGCACGGCTGTATGCAATGCGTGCATATTTCGGTTCGACCTCGGGGGCTCGGGAGCCATGTTCGGGATACCCCGCTCCCGACTTGCACCGAACGCCGGGTCTCTGAAAGCGGAAGCTGTCCGTACTCTTTCCGTCACAGCCCTATGAAATTCGGCAGAGATTAATGCGGAATTAACCGCTGATAAATCCCCGCAGTTTATATTTTAATCATAGTCTGCACGTTTGTCAAGCGGTTGATACGATTTTTCGGCATTTGCTTTTCCTGCGTCAATTATCGGTTACGCTCGGCATATAAATCCGTCCCTGTTTATCCGCAGTGATTGAAATTGCGGCATAATTATGTTATAATCTCCCGGCACGGGGGATTTCGAACTATGGCTAAACTCTATTTTCGTTACGGCGCAATGAGCTCTTCAAAAACAGCTCAGGCAATAATGGTCAAATACAACTACGGCGAGCGCGGGCAAAAAGCTCTGCTTGCGAAGCCGGCTGTTGATATTCGCGACGGTGCACGCATCGTGCGTTCCCGCTGCGGGCTGACCGACGAATGCATTTTGTTCGATGATATTCCGTGGAACGATGTGCATGATCATGTTTATGACTGCATAATCGTTGACGAAGCGCAGTTTTTGACCCGAGCGCAGGTCATGCTGCTTGTTGAGGCAGTTGACAAATACAATATTCCTGTGATATGCTATGGGTTGAGAACTGATTTTCAGGGCAATTTTTTTGAGGGCAGTCACACTCTCATGGCTCTTGCCGACACGATTGAAGAGATAAAAACAATTTGTTGGTGCGGAAGGAAAGCGATCATGAACGCGCGGCTTGACGGTAAAGGCGGAATTACCAAAGTCGGTGAACAGGTCGTCCTCGGTGCCGACGATAAATATATAGGTCTCTGCCGAAAACATTGGGCAGAGGGCAAAATCAGCAATGATTAATTTTAAATCTAAAAATCGAAGCGATTGCAGCTGTTTTTTCGTTGTGCATATCAAACGCACCGCGAACGGTTTTTTGCAATCTTGAGGAAAGGCTATGAGATTTTATATTGCAACAGGTCTTGTAAATGCCGAGCATGCGCGTAAAGCCGCCGAGGTTTTGCGCCGCAACGGGCATGAACAGACGTACGACTGGACAACCCACGGTGACATTCGTCACGAAGGCGCAGAGCGCATGAGCGAAGTTGCTTTCAACGAACTGCGCGCCGTCCGCGACGCCGAGCTTGTCGTTGCCCTTCTTCCCGGCGGGCAAGGCACACATACCGAACTTGGCGTTGCTCTCGCAACACGCAGCAACAAGCGCATAATACTTTGGAGCGAAACCGGTGATGAATTCGCATTCGACAACCGCACATGCACGTTCTATTTTCACCCTGCGGCGGAACGCGTTGTCTGCCCCTTTGAGGAGCTTCTTGAAATTCTGAACACCGACCGCATTGACTCCGCTTCAAACTTTGCGGATTGATTTTGCGTTTTTACCAGACAAACCGAGATCGACCGGGCTGCTGCAAACGGCTTTTTGCCTGCGGCAGTCCTTTTTCAAAAATTCCGTTACGAATAAAGTTCCAAACAAATTTCTACAGCAGCACCGCAGACAGAGCCCCTTTCCGCAAAAAAAAGATTATTCAGAGCATCCTTTCGTTAATTCGACAGCCGTTTTCTTATTAATTCGGACTTTTGATGATTGAAATTAAACGGATTTCCGTGTATAATATTCTATGAGTTATAATCGGCCGGCAGGTGAAGGGGTGTATGCAGTAAAATCGTTTTATCTCAAATCGTGCCTGTCGAAATCAATAACCCTCAATACAAGTGTTTCGTTGAAAGGAGTAAACCATGAACACACCCGCAACCTCGAACAGTGCCGACTATTCCGGCGAACAAATTGCTTATAAAGACAGCACATATGAACTTGTTTCAAAAGTCGCATTTCTTATAGGCGTCCCTCAGCGCATTTTTGAAAATGAGCACGAAGCTCCGCAGCTCGATGTTTTCAACCGTCTTTCAAAAGACAAAAATGCCCGAATCATCCGCAATCTCTGCATCATCCGAACATCCATAGAACGCAATTTTAAAAAAATCAATGATATTATGCGAACGGATTACCGCGGACTTTTGTCCATGCCGGAAATCATCCCTTCCGAATGCATTCAGCAGCTCAGCGAGGACGGAATCTCTTTCATCAAAAAATCCAGCACCAAACTTTGTCATCATATTATTGAAATTAATCGTATTGTCTCCGACAGGATCAATAACTGCAAAAGCCTTTTCCCGATATGGATTAATTGGTCGTATGTCAAAGAGCTGTTTATAATGCCAAACGGATTTGCCGAAGGGGGCACGAGAGATGCCGCGAGTATTTACTATGCAAACCTGCAATGCTATCCGTATCAGATGTATATCAACTGGAAACCGATGGATGAAGGGAACATTCTTTTTAACGATAAAAAATTCGTGACTCTTCTGTATCAATGGCACCACGATGTGTTCACCGAATACAGCCGCGTTTCGGATGCGGGAGCTTTTGTTAAGAATAACATCTATGACTTTATAAACGACAGTCAAAAAACCGTCGTCGTTGTGGACTGCGAAAACTCCGACCCGTACAAGCTGTGCGCCGCCCTGCGAAACCTTGACTATGAAGTCATGCAGAAAATATCAAGAATAATCCTTTTTGACGATGTTCACACCGTGAACGCATGGAAGATTCTTGAATACTCCGTCAAAATCCCTGTGGAACACATAATGACAGAGCGCGTTAAGCAGAACAAATCCCTTGTGGACATTCAGCTGACCGCAAGAGCCTGCCAGGAGCATTATCAAAACCAAGTTGATTCCTTCGTTATTGTTTCAAGCGATTCCGACTACTGGGGGCTTATTTCTTCCCTTTCGGATGCACGGTTCCTTGTTATGATCGAACGCGAAAAATGCGGGCCGGATATGAAAGCCGCGCTTGCCGATTCCGGAATATTCTACTGTTATCTTGACGATTTCTATTCCGGGAATGCCGAAGATATCAAACTCAACGCGCTCTTTCAGGAAATGTACCGCTGGATTGACGATTCAATCAAACTCAATGTGAACGAAATGCTTGATGCCGCGCTGAGAAACACGCGGCTGGAAATGTCCGCTGCGGAGCGCAAACAATTCTATGAAAAGCATATCCGAAATATGTCCCTTGTTATAGATGACGACGGAAATGTTTCAATAGAGTTGAAGCGCAAATGATTTGATTCGGACGTAAAACGAAAACGCAGCCTCAGCCGCCTTTCAAAAAAGCACGGCCGAGGCTGTTTTGTTCTTATTCGGCTGCCGATGTTGTCAAACATTCGGCTGCCGATGTTGTCAAACATTCGGTTGCTGCCGATGTCAGACATTCAACTGCCGCCGAATGTCAGGCGGTTTTGCCCTTTTTCACAAGAGACCAGATATATCCGCCCATTCCGATTGCAGCAAACAGCCACACTCCGAGAACGTCGGTGATGAAGTATTTCCGAAACTCCGCATCCCGAAGCAGCTCGGGCATTACGGACATGCTTTCGAAGATTGTTAATCCGTAATTCTTTGACATCACAAAGCTGTAAACAACAAACTCCGCAAGAAGAAGCATCAGGAGCGTTGCAATAACCGAAGTCACAATGGAAGCAACGGATGATTTCATGCCCTTGTTTTTGTTTGCGCCGGAAAAGATTCTGTATCCGAGCATTGCAAGTGCGGCGGTCGCAATGCCGCTTATGGCAGCAATGTAACCGAAAATTGACAGTGCGAATGTCAGCGCACCGCCGGGAATTGCGAAAAGAATCGCGCCCAAAACACCCATGAATACATTTTCTTTGTATATGACCTGCTTCGGTTCGGGCTGTGCGGCGGTTTTATCATAGTGATTCCACTCGTATTCCGAACCGCCCGCAGGCTCACCGTTCGGTTCGGATTCTGCGGCAGTAAATTCGTTTTTTGAGTCCTCACCCGCAGGAGCAAACTCATCGTTTTCATTCTGTTCAAAGCCTTTCGGCTGTTTTAATTCTCCGTTAACGGAGTTTTGGTCGTTTTCGTACATTTCTTTCTCCAATATTTTTTTGACCGTGCCGCTGATTCCGCTGCACATTTCGGCGGCAGTGAAGCTGCTCTGTCTGTGTTCAGTATATCAAATTCGGCATGACGTGTCAATATATATAAATTTAATCCTCCGCCCCAACCTTCCGACGAAAAGCCGAAGCGGAGTACTTTTATTTTTTGCTTACTTTCGGTTCATTCAAATTCTGAACTCACCCGATTTGAATTTTACAATCCGAGCGAAAGCGCGAGTATCGCACTCAAAAATCTTTTTGCCATGGTTTTCCCTTTCGAACTTTTTTTGCAGGCAGTCCGATGCTGCCGACACGCATATATTATAGCACATGTTCGGTACATTGTTAAGCCCAAAACGGGAAATATTTGTGAAAAAATTTTTAAACAGATGTGTTAAATTGTTGCGTTTTCATATTGTTTTAAACTTTCATTGTTGCAGTTTTAATGCATTTTTCAAACCGAATTCGGGCATTGCAATTCCCGCCGCCGTCTGATAAACTCATAGATATGACTGCTGTGTATATGCGGACTTAAACCAAAAGAAAGGAAATAATCATCATGAACGATATTATAAACAAATGCTCTCAATCTGTTTTGAAAGATGAACAATGCGCTGCGTGCTTTTCGATTGCGGAACGGGTCGTTAATGCGCTGATAAAGCACGGCCTGCATATTTCCTTTGCGGAATCCTGCACGGGCGGGCTTGCCGCCGCACGTATCGTGGACGTGCCGAACGCTTCATATGTTCTCGATGCCTCATTCGTGACATATGCAGAACGCGCAAAGGTGAAATTCGTGAACGTTGCGGAGGAATCCATTGCGGAACACGGGGTTGTGAGCGAATGTGTCGCACTCTCCATGGCAAAAGGCGCAGCGGCGGCGGCAAATGCTGAAATCGGCGTCGGCATTTCCGGCATTGCAGGGCCTTCCGGCGGCTCACCCGAAAAACCCGTCGGAACCGTCTGCTTCGGCTTTTATTTCGGCGGGAAAGCGGAATGCGGCATTCCGAAGTTCGAAATTTCAAAAACCATGCATTTCGGTGCGGCGGGAAGGCAGGCTGTCCGCAATGCAAGCGTGAATTTTGTTTTTGAAACGCTTGCGGAGCTTCTCCGCGCGGACTGACATTTGCGGACACCGAAAAGAAACTGTTGACACTTTCTGTGAAGTTTGCTATATTATGCGTTAATTAATTACTGTCGTGAAATATTTAACTGCGGCAAAACTTTGATTCGGAGGAACCTGCAATGAAAGCCGTTCTCAAAAAAATATTCCTTTTTCTTGCCGCAACCGCGCTTCTGCTTTATATCAGCGCAGGCACGGCATACCTGACTTACAGCCTCCACCTGAAAGGAAGTCCCCTTTTTTATGCGTCGGAGGCGCTTGAAATAGCCGTTTTTGCCTGCGTTCTTCCGATTGCGCGAGAAGCGGCTCTTCGGGTGGGGATAAAATCAGCCTTCTTACTGTTCTTACTGTCGGTAGTTTATGCAGTTGCAACAGCCGTCGGAGGCGTTCTTCTGATTGAGCTTCTGCTTCCGGTTCTGAATTGATGCCGCAAGCTGCTTTTTAAATTGTTTGAATCGTTTTGAACGGGGCTGTGTCAAAGCCCATGCGCGGCGGAACGGGTTCGATATTGCTCATCGGCCCGCTCCGCCTTTCTTTTTTCAAATAATTTCATTTTTTTGCCATTTTTTTAAAAAAAGCTGTTGACATTTGCGCTATAATCTGTTATGCTTGGTATATCATATCAAGGAGGCGTTCTATGAAAAAACTGCTTGCTTTTGCTTCCGTGCTGATGCTCTTTCTTTGCTGCTTCAGCATTGCCGCCGTTGCGGATTCGCGGCGGGATGCGCCCGTTTCCGTTTCGCTCGATTTCCCTGCGGAGCAGATAATCGTTCACGACCCGGAGGAAAGCTTAGGCTATGATGCTGCCGACGAATACTGTCTTGCGCATTCATCCGAGGTCACGATCCGCTTCTCCCTGCCCGCCGCCGCGGACCCCGCACGCAGTTTTGTTCAAATCGCCTACGACTTTTATGAACCACATTATTTCACCGACATGCCGACCGAAAACGGCTGCTATGTTTTCACAAGCAGCATAGACACAACGGACACAACGGGCTACCCCTTCAGCGATCTTCAGATTTATATCAATCAGGATTACGCTCCCTACGAACAATGGCCGAATCACCTTGTGAATATCTTTGCCGATGAAGCCAATCTTAACGAATGGTGTTCGTATTTCGACGGCGTAAGCTGGGAATACCCCGAAGATACACCCGAAAATCCCACAGATGTTCCCGAAGACCCGACCGATGCTCCCGAAGATCCGACCGATGCTCCCGAAGATCCGACAGATGTTCCCGAAAATCCCACGGATGTTCCCGAAGACCCGACAATCGAACCCGCTGCTCCGACAGATGTTCCCTCCCCGTCCGTTCCGTCAACAGGAACAGGTGCAATCATCGCATACGGCATCGCTTCAATCGTTTGCGGTGCGGGAACGGTTCTCTGCGGCAAACGCCGAACAAGGGGCTGATTGTTCCTGCACGACTGCTTTTTCATGGCCTTGAAGTTTTCAGTCCAAGTTCTTCTTTTCTCCCTTTCTGAACTATGCTGTTGCAAATCTTCAAAGGCTTCTGTCTCCTTCAATAAACCCGCAGCACGACTTGACCCGCTGCGGGTTTATTGTTTTTGCAGCAGCTCTGCCACGCTTCAAATAATCCGTTTTATGCATGTTTTCGAAAAAAAACGGATGCAAAGGCGTCTTCCGCCCCGCATCCTCTGACGTATACTTTTTTTATTGCTTAATCATTTTTTCAAAATCAAAGCCGCCAAGGCCTCCGTCGCTGCTTTTTGCGCCGCTTGCGGCTCGGCCTGAGCTGCCGCAAACCCGAGAATGATTGGAATTGCCGCTTGCGAAAGCTCCGTTTGCCCTCCGCTGCGCGGCGAAAGGCGCAGTGCGGCAACTTCAAACATCACGCGCCATTCTTCAATTGCAGAGCGGCAGATTTCCGCCGCTCTTCCGCACTCGCAGCAAAGCAAACCGACCAGAAGCTTCGGAAGCGAGGCATAGTCAAAAAAAGCGGAAACAAATTTTTTGCAAACGCTCTCCGCACTTCCTCCGCGAGCTGCACCGTTCATAAGCTCAAAAACCCCGTCGCCGATGACGGCAACGCAATTCTCTGCGCATGAACATATTAAATCTTCTTTCGTTTTAAAATAATAATGCAGTGTGCCTTTGCTTATTCCGAGTTCGTCGGCAACGTCGCGCAGGCTGACGCTTCCAACCCCGCGCTTTGCAAAGAGCTTTGCGGCACAGTTGATGATTTCTCCGCCGGTATCTATGTTCAGCTTTGCGCCCATTCCGCAGCCTCCGTTTCGGTTTTAAGTCAGCTTTGTAAAACAGTTTTGATTGAACTGACTCCGCTTCGTTCAAATATTAAATATCAAATATCTGTAAAGTAAAAACAAAAATCAGAATTCGATTCCGTTGATTTTTTTTGCCGTTTCAAAAATCAGTATTGACGCCGCAGCGGATGCGTTCAGGCTCTCCGCCCGCCCGAGCATCGGCAGGCGGCAAAGCGAACAAAGCCGCGCAATGCCGTCCGAAACGCCGTTCGCCTCGTTCCCGATAACAATCACGCAATCACGGTTCAGCATCGGAAGCCGCTCCTCGCCCGCCAAATGTCCGCAAACAAGCGAGAACCCGCTTTCCCGCAGCTTCGGCAGAGTTTCGGAGAGTTCGCATTGAAAAATCCTGAGATGATATGTGCTGCCCATTGCGGCACGCAAAGCCTTTGGGGAAAATGCATCGGTGCTGCCCGTGCCGAGAAGAACCGCCGCCGCACCCATTGCATCGGCCGTGCGGATTATCGTTCCGAGATTGCCGGGGTCCTGCAATGCGTCCAGCGCAGCAATAAGCCCGTGCGGAAAATCCTCCGCGCTTTCGGGAGCAGTCAAATCCGGCGTTCTTACCGCCGCCGCAATCCCCTGCGGAGCGGAAGTGTCGCACACCGTTTCAAGCACGGCGCGGCTCACGGAAAAAAACTCCGCACCGAGTGCCGAAACCCGTGCTTCAAAATCCGTGCGTCCCTGCTCAATAAACAGCGTTTCCGGCACAATGCCCGCCTCCAGCGCATCAAAAACAAGCCGTTCACCCTCGATAAGGTGCTGCCCGCTCTCCCGCCGCGCCGAACGATCCCGCAGGCGGCGCACAGATTTTACAATTTCGTTTTTTGTGCTTATGATAAGCATCTTCGGCTGCCTTGCTGCAAAAGGGCTTATTCGCCGACCGCCTGCCGGATTGCACGCGCAAGCTGATCGCCGCAGGATGTATTCTTAAATCCGCAGCAAATGCCGGAAAGTCTTTCGATTGCAAACTTCGGATCGGCTCCCTCAAGCAGCGAACCGATGGCTTTGAGATTGCCGTTGCAGCCGTTCGTGAACACAATATTGTGCAGTTTGCCGTCGATAATGTCAAAATCGATCATCGTGGAACATGTTCCGCCGGTCTTATAAGTGTAATGCATAAATTTCTCCTTTCAGGGACGGAGCATCACCCTTTTACAGATCTCCGCCCGGGGTTCTTTCTTCATTTATATTTTACCATAAAGCAGGGGGTATTGGCAATGCCCAAGAATTTGTCGTCAATTATAATATATTTTGTTGTTTTTTATTTTTAGCTTGCTTTCTTGTCTTTTGTATTGTATAATTAAATTGGCAAACGAAATCAACAGTCTCTCTTTCATTTTGAGATTGATTATAAGATTTCATCCTTCTGTGCCATCGGCATAAAATATCTGCATCGAAAGAGAGGTATCATTTGATGAAAATCCACCGTTCCATATTTGCAATTGCAATTGCTGTCATCATGCTTTGCATTGCATTTAACCCACCTATCGCTTCTGCCGAAGTCTATCCGGCGAGATCTACCAAAGTCTTGGTTTTGTGCGATGAAAGCTATCGTGCCTACTTGAAATCCAGCTATGGCGAATACAACAGTGATATTGTTGTTCAGCTCATGAAGCTTGCGGCTCGTCCGTTTAGCAATGTGTGGAACGACGGGTTAGACGTTACAGTCGCATCATACGAAAATATCATTGGTTCTCCCAATTCTGTTATATCTTCTTCTGATTGTTGCAATAATCTCTGGCACTGGGATACTGATGATTACGGTAACCGTTACAGAGAATGGTCTCATTTCGAAACATGTAATTGCACATCTAACGGACTATGCATTGGCGGAACAAGCGGATATCATCACACAAGCTCATTCCCAATTTTGGATGCAATACAACAATACAACATTGACTGCTCAACTTATGATGTTGTTGCTACAATTGTTGGACATCAACTTTGTTATACCGTCAGAGAAAATAATGCTTATAGGCACAAATTCTGTGGCGGAATGACATATCCATGGTCAAGTGTCTTTTGCGTATCAAGTATTCTTGATTATACTGCTTGGGGAAATTCATCTGCGTATTGCGACAAGAGTTTCATTTCGACTATACGTACTTTTCAACATGAGCTATCACATGTGTTTGGATGTCCAGATGCAAGTTGCAGTGCCAATGAAGCATGCATTATGACCGGTGCTTTTGATGGCGTTATTTCTGTAAATAACCTATGGTGTAGCAGCTGCCAAGTACATTTTTCAAATAACTTAGGTATTTTTGACGACGCAAACTAAATTTAGCAAAGAGGTGAAACAAAAATGAAAAAAACAGTTAGGTTATTTTTATCCGCTTGTGCATTAAGCATTGCAATTTGCTGCTTAGCAGCGATGGTTGCAGGTTATAAAAATAAGATAGCATCTCTAAGCCAGATTGAAAGTACCGATTCTTTTTGCTCTGAAGCCTATGCATGCACGGATAACGATAGTCATGTATTCATTTCCATTAATGACTATATTACATTCATTACTGGCATGTCTAACAATGCATTGCATCAAATTGAAGAGCAACGTGGGTACTATTTGTTAGAGGGACTTCCTGATGATGCCGTCCTTGACACCATTGAAGTAAGTAATGGCGACTGTGTATTTACATACTCAGTTGCACGTGAACCGAATATTTCCATAGAGCCCGATGAAGAACAGCTCATAAATATGTTTACAAAGATTAGACGCAAAGTTTTTCAGGGCAGATCCGACTCCAACCCTACTGCATTTGCACAGAGTTTAGCGAATGCTATCGGTGCTACATACTATGCAGACAAGGATCTTTATAGTGGAGCCGTTTATGCTGACATCGGATATAGTACGGGAAGGATTGAGCGCGTGCTTGTAGGAAGGCAAACCGTAACTCTTAATTCACAAGGCTTAGTGGAATATAGTTATATCCCACTAAATGTAACCGAGACTGAAGCGGAGAATATCTTTACGCAATATATCCTAATAAACAGTGATATTTCTGAATAAAAAACCAAATTTGAAAGGAGAAAATCTATGTTAACCTCTGTGAGCCTCAAACGAATCCTCAGTCTTTTGATGTGTCTCGTTCTGCTTGCCGCGGTCGGCCTGTCCGCCCGTGCCGAAACACGCACAAATCCCCTCGGGATTCCGGATGACCAGTACGAGAACATTGTTGAGTTTCTGGATACGATAAATCCGGAAACAGGCGAACCCAACGGTCAGCAGTACTGTCTCGGTTACGGTATGGCGGCATATAACGAGAGTGAAGAAGCAAAGTCGGACGCAATCAACAGATTCGTTTTGATATTCAATTACGGTGATTATTCTGTGGTTGAAGGCGTCAAATTCTATTACCCCGATTATAACGACCCCAACGGCTGCACCACTACCATCTTTGTTGACCTTTACGGCTATCTCAACCTTTCCGGCACAGGCATCGGCGAATTCGTTGCCGCTCCGGACGGACTTACCGGAATCAATCTTGCCGATTGCGATCAGCTGCGCATGTTTGACTTTGTCGGTGCCGATAACTGCCGGGAAATTCTTCTTTCCGGTTGTTCGAGCCTCACTAAAATTAAGCTTTACAGAACAAATACACGCCTGTTCGTTGTTCAGCCTTCCGGTTTTATTTCTCCATCAAGAATTGATGTTTTCGGCAACGGAGTACTTCAAGAAGTCATTTATGGCAATCCCCGCCTCGTCGACGTTGAAAACAACGAGTTCCGTGTGCAAGCAGAAACATTTTCAGGCAGCTTCCTCGGCTGGTATGCCGACGGTGAACTGTACTCTTCCAATAATTTCTGCCGAATTTCCGATTTTGAACACCTGACCGCCTGCTTCGGCGGCGACACGGACGGGGACGGAAACATTTCCGTTGCGGACGCCGTTCTTATCGCCCGCAGTGCAATCGGCGTGAATTCGCTCAGCTGTGATTTCAACATGGCGGATATCGATGCGGACGGAAACATCAGCATTTCCGATGCGATAAGCGTTATGCGCTTTGCAATGCAGGTAAGATAAATTCTCTCCTATCCTGCATCAACGGGCCGGACGGTTTGCAGCAACGCTGCGGCTGTTCGGCTTTGTTTTGTTTGAATTCTGCGCTTGATCGGACAATGATTATATATTTATTTAAAAAGCATTTAATTTTGCCTTCAAATGGAGTATAATTGCAGTTGAAAAGGAAAACTGAGGCAGAGGAGGATTTTTTTCATGCTTCTTTATGAAAAAGCCGGCAATATCGGCATTCTCACCATCAACCGTCCCGAGGCACTCAATGCGCTGAATTCCGCGCTTCTTGACTGCCTTTATGAAAAAGTGACCGAAATCGCACATGATACGGAGCTTCGCTGCCTTATCGTTACCGGCGCGGGCAAAGCTTTCGTTGCGGGCGCGGATATTTCCGAAATGAAGGATCTTTCCCGTCCCGAAGCGTTCGCTTTCGGTATGCACGGTCACAAAGCATTTTGCGCACTTGAAAACCTTGCCGTTCCCGTCATTGCGGCAGTCAACGGCTATGCACTCGGCGGCGGCTGCGAGCTTTCGCTCTGTGCGGATATTCGCATTGCCTCCGAAAAGGCGAAGTTCGGGCAGCCCGAAGTCGGTCTCGGTATCATTCCCGGTTTCGGCGGAACGCAGAGATTGACCCGCACGGTTAACCGTGCATATGCGGCCGACCTCATCCTTTCCGCACGCACTGTCAGCGCGGCGGAAGCTCTTCAAATGGGGCTTGTGAGCCGAGTCGTTCCCCCCGAGGAGCTGATGAACGAAGCAATGAAGCTTGCCGAAATGATCGCTGCAAACGCACCCATTGCCGTTCGCGCCGCAAAGAAGGCAATGCGCATTCGTTACATGAATTCGCTTGACAACGACCTTGCCGCCGAAGCAGAGCTTTTCGGAAGCTGTTTTGAAACGCAGGATCAGCAAATGGCAATGACGGCATTCGTTTCCAAAACAAAAAAAGACGAATTCACCGGCAAATAACATCAGGGCTTCGGCCCGAAGTTTACCAAACAACTATTTCACCGAAAGGAACTAAGCATTATGAAAAACGTATTCGTTATCGGCGCAGGCACAATGGGCCTTGACATCGCACAGGTTTTCGCAACCGCGGGCTACAACGTTACCGCATACGGCAGAACCGATGCAAGCATCGGCAAATCCTCCGCAAAACTCACAAAGAGCCTTGCAAAGCGCGTTGATCGCGGCAAGATGACGCAGGAAGCAGCGGATGCGATTCTTGCACACATCACCTTTGTTACCGACTATGAGAACCTCAAAACCGCAGATCTCGTGATTGAAGCAATCGTTGAGAATATGGAAATCAAGCATAATCTCTATGCTGCAATCGATGAAATCTGCCCCGAGCACACCATTTTTGCAACCAACACAAGCTCCCTTTCCATCACGGAGCTTGCCGCCTGCACCAAGCGCGCGGACAAGTTCATCGGAATGCACTTCTTCAACCCCGCAACGGTCATGAAGCTTGTTGAGATCATTCGCGGTATGCACACTTCCGACGAAACCTTCGAAACAATCAAAGCTCTCTGCACCGAAATCGGCAAGGAACCCGTTGAAGTGGCCGAAGCTCCCGGTTTTGTTGTTAACCGCATTCTTATCCCCATGATCAACGAGGCTGTCACCATCGTTCAGGAAGGCGTTGCGTCCCCCGCAGACGTTGACACCGCAATGAAGCTCGGCGCAAATCATCCCATGGGACCGCTCGCATTGGGCGACCTTATCGGCCTTGACGTTTGCCTCGCAATCATGGACACCATGTATAACGAAACCCATGATTCCAAATACCGCGCCTGCACCCTGCTGCGCAAAATGGTTCGCGCAGGTCTGCTCGGCAGAAAAACCGGCAAGGGCTTCTTTGAGTATTAATCTTTGTTGACCCGAAGCTCAGTCGGATTTTGCCCGGACATGAATCCGAGCATCTTCCCGAATGAGCCTCACAAACGGCTCCGAGAGTTAACGCTGCATCCTGCCGCCTGACTTTTTCGGAAACATTATAACATAAATTCAGGGCATTGCAGCCGCTCGGCGTTTGCAATGCCCTTTTTGTGATTAAATGTTCTTCTTCCGGGTTCACAAATAATCGTTAATCATTCCCCGACAGTCATATTCTCAAGTATCAGCTCCAATTTACGGCTCTGCTCCGGGGGAAGGCTGCTGCGGCGCGCCTTGAGGGCTTCCGCAAATTGTTTTTCGTTTCGGCCTTCCTCAAACTCAACGGAGGGAAAGCGTTTCAAAAGCAAAACGAATGCCGGCAGCGGAAGCATTTCGACAAGCGCGTTCATTTCAGCACTGTCAAGCAAATCATCGCACACAATATCAATTATGTCCGCTGCGGAATGCACGTTTTCCGTGATAAGCGCGAGCTTATCGCCTGCGGTTTGAGCCGCAAGCAGATTTTCGCGAAGCCCTCTGTATTCTGCATCGCTGAGCCTTTCACCGTCCCGAACATTGACTTCACCCATTCGGAACGCTTCCGATACCCGCGGGAAGACGCTTCGTCCGATACTTACATTGTTATGAACCGTTCTTGCAAGAATCGGCATACAGCGAACGATATACAGCCCGACACTTTTCGGCAGTTTCAAAACGGCGTCCAATTTATCCAGCGCATCGATAAGAAATGCAGCAGTTTGCTTCAAGTCGAGTGAAACGAGTTCCGCTTCAAGTGTTTCCGCTTCCTTTGCTGACAGATCCAGCCGCTGCGGTTCGCGCCCGAAATGTGCAAGCGCAAGTGCACAAAGCAGAATCGGTTCAAACAGGTTCACCGGGCTGTCGGCATAATCCTTTGCAAGCTCCCGAAGCAGTCCATCGCATTTATCCGACGGGAATAAAAGCAAAAAGGCATTTTCAGCGTCAATATAACGCAAATAACGCTCAACAAATTCGATTCCGCAAAGTTTCGGCCTGCCCGCAAGCGGCGGATAGTCCGCAGTTATGTGAATCTCCCGCGCCGAAAACACGGGCGAATACAGTTTAAAGAACCCGTTTATACCGTCCGAAACCGTTGAAAACCAAAATCTGTTGGGGTTTTTGAAAAAGTTTCGCAAAATGCGTTTTTGAAGCCCCCTTGCGCGATTCATACGAAGGTTTGCTTCCGCCATGCCGTCATTATAAAGCTGCACAAGCGCAGTGTTCACAAGCGCTTCCGCCGCCTCTTTCGCACTCGAATACTTTTTCAGGTTCAAACCGATTATATATGTTGCGGAAAGAAGCAGCTTTCTTCCCTCTTCAACGGGCAATGAACTGCTTCTTCCCCCCGTTCGCTTATCCGCCAACGTTTTAAGCAGATCCGCAAGCTGCACCTGCAAGCTTGAAACATCCGTTTCCGAAAGCAGTCCCGCAGCGTTTGCAGCCTGCACAAGTGATGCAAAATAATCCGTCGGATCGGGGCGGAAGCCGTCAAGCGCATGTGCCCCGTGCTTCTCCAAGCTGTCGCCCGCCGATGCTGCAAATCCGTCGGATGCCTTCAACGATTCCGTTTCATGGATTTTAACTCCGTGTTCTTCCATTGCTCCCGTCGTTCTCCTTTCAGTCGGCTGTTTATCCGTCAGCTTCTTTTCGGCTGCAAAACACCGCCGCCGTTTTCAGCTCTGTTCATACTGTTCCGCACGGTAAATGAAGCTTTCCAACGGTTCCCCGCTGCGAACATGTTCCGCAAGCATCGGCAGCGCACGTCCCGTAAGCAATTCGAGAGAACCCTTGCAGAACCCATTGAAAGCTTCCTTCATGAAATCAATCAGTTCATCATCTGAAACGATGTCCATCGTTTCGTTTTTAAATTCATAAAACAGTCCGGTGACCTCATGCAGGGTCTGCTCATAATCCTCCTGCGAAATCCACGGCGAATCGCAGAATGCTTCCGCAATCCTGCCGAGAATGCCTGCACCGAATTCCATCCTTCCCGTGCGCTGCAATGCAGCATTTCGTGTTGCGATAATCGCTGCCGCCTGCTTCCGGGAAAGAACAAGCCCGTATTTTTGAGCTTTTTCGTTGCTTTTCAGCAACAGCCTCGTTTCGTTTTTCTGCGCCGCGCCGCCCGAAAGCAATGAAAGTGAAAAGACGGCATCTGCATTTTTGCTGTTGTTTGAGTCCATTTGCACCTCCGCAATGCTGTTTGCAAGAATAAATCGTATGTTTCCTGAGTATTTCAATATTTTACGCATCATCCCGGAATTGCTCATTATATCCCTATAAATACTCGCCGTCAAGCTTTCTTTGTGATAATTGCTGATTAATTGTTTTTAACGAAAAAAGTTTCCGACCGCAATGCTCCTCTGCCCGGAATCCGAACAGTTCAACCCGGGCAAAGTGTTCATGTTTTTTCGGAAACAAAAAAAAAGGAAATTTAGCGGCATCGGACGGCAAATTTACGGCTGCCTCATATATTGTTTCAAACCATATTGACAACGACTTTCAACAAAGCTATACTGAAAACCGATATTGCGCAATTGCAGTTATCAAATATTTTTCCGTCCACACCGTGAATCCCCCTGTTTCGGGAGCGGCACGGAGTGCGGTTTTCCCGTGATGGGAATTTTTCCGTATCTACGGCAAAAATCGTCTCAGTTGCGCATATCGCAGCCACGGGTTGACAAATTGCCCGCCTCCCTTTATTGCCCGCAACGGCAAAAAAGCGTATCATTACGGCAGTAAACCCGCCCGCGAACAGGCGGCGGAAAAAGTTAAACAGAAGGGAACGGTCACAGCAATGATACTTGCAGACAAAATCATCAATCTTCGTAAAAAAGCGGGCTGGTCACAGGAGGACCTTGCGGAAATGATCGGAGTTTCGCGTCAATCCGTTTCAAAATGGGAGGGTGCACAGTCCGTACCCGATATGGACAAAGTTCTTCGGCTGAGCCGAATTTTCGGTGTTTCAACCGATTACCTTCTTAAGGATGAAATCGAGGAATGCGAACCTTCCTTTCAATCCTCCGACGGCAGTGCCGAGCCTCCGCTTCGCACCGTCACAATGGAACAGGCCTCTGCCTATCTTGAGCTTCGCCGTGTTTCCGCGCCGCGAATTGCGCTTGCAACTTTTCTTTGCGTTATTTCGCCCGCAGCTTTGATTTTTCTTGCCGCAATGAGCGACAGTCGTGTTATTAATATCAGCGAAAACCTCGCCTGCGGCATCGGTCTTTGTGCCTTGATTCTGCTTGCCGCAATCGGCGTCCTGCTTTTTATTTCAGCCGGCGCAAAGGCAAAGGAATATGAATTTCTTGAAAAAGAACCGTTTGAAACGGAATACGGCGTGGCCGGTATGCTGCGCGAACGCAAAGCTGCATTTGCGCACACCTCCTCAAGGCTCAATATCATCGGAACCATGCTCTGCATACTTTCGGTGATTCCGATTTTTGTTTCCGTCTGCTTTGAAAATGCGGATTTTGCTCCCGCTGCGGCGGTAAGTCTTACGCTTGTTATTGCGGGCATCGGCAGTGCCGCATTCGTGCTCGGGGGAACATATAATTCTGCCGTTGACAAACTTCTCGAAGAGGGCGACTACACCCGCGTAAAGAAGGAAAAAAGTGGATTCGTAAGCCGCATATCTTCCTGCTATTGGCTGATTGTGACTGCGGTTTATCTGCTTATAACATTCGGCATCAAGGGCGGCAATCCCAAAACATCATGGGTCATCTGGCCCGTTGCGGGCATTATTTTTGCCGCACTTTCGGCTTTTTTGAATGCGCTTCCCGCTGCATCTTCAAAACACGGCAAGAAGTAAAACGGAGGAAATGTTAATGAGTAACACACAATATGACAATCTGTGCGGTGAACACTTCGCTTCAACCGAGCGCGAGATCATCCGCATTGACGGACTGAATAAAGCTTTCGGAGAGATAAAGGCCGTTCGAGACCTTTCGTTCCGTGTATGCCGCGGTGAACTTTTTGCCTTTCTCGGTGTTAACGGAGCGGGCAAATCCACAACCATCTCCATAATCTCGGGGCAGCTCCGACGGGACGGCGGCAGCGTCACGATTTTGGGCATGGATGCGGAGCGGGATTTTGAGCACGTTTCCCGAAAACTCGGCGTTGTTTTTCAAAATTCCGTGCTGGATCAGGCATTGACCGTTCGGGAAAACCTCCGCAGTCGAGCCGCACTGTACGGCATCAACGGAAAAGCGTTCAAAAAAAGACTTTCGGAGCTTTCGGAACTTCTCGATTTCGGTGATCTTCTGAACCGAACCGTCGGCAAGCTCTCCGGCGGGCAGCGGCGGCGAATTGACATTGCGCGTGCGCTTTTACACGAACCCGAAATTCTTATTCTTGACGAGCCCACGACCGGACTGGACCCGCAGACGCGCCTCCTTCTTTGGAGCGTTGTTATGCAGCTTCGTGCCGAACACGGGCTTACGGTGTTTCTGACCACTCACTATATGGAAGAAGCCGCCGATGCAGACTACGTTGTAATATTGGATTCCGGCAGCATTGCTGCTGAAGGCACACCGCTGGAGCTGAAAAACAGGTTCACAGGTGATTTCATAACGCTTTACGGCGTCACGCCCGAAAAAGCCGCCGCTCTCGGCGAATACAGAGTTGAATCCACACGCGACGGCATTCGCATTGCCGTAAAAAACACGGCGGAAGCAACGCAGCTGATTTTGAAACATCCCGAACTGTTCATCGATTACGAAATAAAAAAAGGCGGAATGGACGATGTGTTCCTTGCCGCAACGGGCAAAAAGCTTTCCGGAGGTGTTGAATCATGACAGGTTGTTACAATCTTTTTATTCGCAATTGCAAACTTTTTTTCAAGGATAAAGGCATGTTCTTTGCCTCGCTGATAACGCCTGTTATCCTTTTGGTGCTTTATGCCGCATTTCTTGCAAATGTGTATCGCGACAGCTTTATTTCCGCTCTTCCGGAGGGTTTCCCCGCTGCGGAAAAGCTCATCGGCGGCATTGTCGGCGGGCAGTTGGTTTCATCCCTGCTTGCGGTAAGCTGCATCACGGTATCATTTTGCTGCAACATGACCATGGTTTTGGACAAGGTCACGGGTGCAAGACGGGATCTCACCGTTTCCCCCGTCAAAAAGTCCACGCTTGCGCTGAGCTATTATCTTGCAACTTTTGCTTCAACGCTGCTTGTCTGCCTTATTGCGGCAGGTGCGGGATTTATCTATCTTGCAAAGGTCGGCTGGTATCTTTCCTTTGCCGACGTGATGCTGCTGTTTGCGGACATTGTTCTGCTTGTGCTTTTCGGCACTGCACTTTCAAGCATTGTGAACCGTTTTCTGACGACTCAGGGGCAGGTTTCCGCTGTCGGCACGATCGTCAGCTCGGGTTACGGTTTTATCTGCGGCGCATATATGCCGATCGCACAATTCAGCACCGGCTTGCAGCACATCCTTATGTTTCTGCCCGGAACATACGGAACAAGCCTTATTCGCAATCATGCCCTCCGCGGTGCGTTCTCCGCGGCAGCGGATGCGGGTCTTGCTCCCGAAGTTATTGACGTAATTAAGAAATCCATCGATTGCAGGCTCAGCTTTTTCGGAACGGACGTAAGCCTTCCGGCAATGTTCGCCGTCCTTTGCGGGGGAACGGTTCTGCTCATCGCGCTGTTTGTTCTGCTGAATATACTATGCGGTGTGAACCGGCGAAAAAAATATTCGCAATGATCAAGCACCGGTTATTGCACTGAAATTATAAAACAGATTTTTTCGAATTTTTCATCCAACCTCCGGCGCGATGCGCACGGATAATGCAGCGGCGGTCATCGCGAACGGTGAGCAACAAACGGAAGCGCCCCGACCGAACAGCTTTTGCGGAACCGGTTATCTTTAAACTGTGTTATCCTAAAAAACCGACACAATATTTCATGTGTCATTTTATATGTTTTTATAAGGAAGGAAAATATGCTTAATATCAAACACTTAACAAAAACTTACGGCAGCAAAAAGGCGGTTGACGACCTTTCTCTGCACATTGCACCGGGTGAGATTTACGGCTTTATCGGCCATAACGGCGCAGGCAAAACAACAACGCTCAAAAGCTGCGTCGGAATCCTTCAGTTTGATGCAGGCGAAATACTTGTGAACGGCACTTCCGTTCGGAAGGACCCCCTGACCTGCAAAAAACTCATCGCCTATATTCCGGACAATCCCGACATGTATGAGTTTATGACAGGCATCAAATATCTCAACTTCATCGCGGATATTTTCGGCATCGGAGCGGAGGAGCGGGTGCAGCGCATCAATAAATATGCGGACATGTTTGAGCTCACCGCCTCGCTTGCGCAGCCTGTTTCATCCTATTCCCACGGCATGAAACAAAAACTTGCCGTTATCGCAGCTTGGATTCACTCTCCGAAGCTTATCATTATGGACGAGCCTTTTGTCGGGCTCGATCCCAAAGCAGCGCATACTTTGAAAGGACTGATGCGGGAAGTCTGCAATGACGGCGGCGCAATCTTCTTTTCGACCCATGTGCTTGAAGTTGCGGAAAAGCTTTGTGATAAGGTTGCGATCATCAAAGGCGGCAGGCTCATCCGTTCCGGAACCATGGACGAGGTCAAAGGCGATGAAAGTCTTGAATCCGTTTTTCTCGAGCTTGAAGCCGAATAAACTTCGGAGGCGCACTTATGCTTAAAATTCTTCTTAAACGGCAGCTCTATGAACTCAACCGAAGCTTTTTCTATGACCCCAAAAAGGGCAAAAGCCGTTCAAAGTTCGCATCCGCCGCGTTCATCGTGCTGTATGCCCTTCTTATGGTCTGCGTGCTGGGCGGAATGTTCGCATTTTGTGCTTATCAGCTTGCAAATCCGCTCCGTGCCGCCGGGTTCGACTGGCTCTATTTTGCATTGTTCGGCATAATCGGGCTGATGTTCGGCGTTTTCGGCAGTGTGTTCAACACCTATGCCGCGCTCTACAAAGCAAACGACAACGACCTTTTGCTCTCCCTTCCCGTGCCCGTCGGAAGCATTCTGCTTTCTCGGCTGCTGGGCGTCTATCTTATGGGACTGATGTTCTCGGCGGTTGTGTTCGTTCCGGCAGCGATAGTTTACCTCTGCATTGATTTCTCCGTCGGCACGCTTTTGGGCTGCATTCTCGGGATGCTGTCAATCTCCGTCTTCGTTTTTGTTCTGTCCTGCGCATTGGGTTGGGTGGTTGCAAAAATCGCCTCCAAGCTGAAACGGAAAAGCTTCCTCACGGTCATAATATCGCTTGTGTTTATCGGCGGGTATTATTATGTTGTAAACAATATCCCGACCCTTTTAATGCAGTTTACGCAATATACCGGCGCAATAGGGGCAGGCGTCAAAAACTTTGCTTACCCTGTTTACCTTTTCGGGCGGATGTCGGCGGGAAACCTTGTTTCCGCTCCGCTGCCCGTATTCGGCACAGCCGCGCTTGCATTGCTTACATTTTATGTTATGTCGAAGAGTTTTTTAAAGCTTGCAACCGCTTCTTCCGATACCGTAACCGCAAAGTATAATCGTAATGCACGACAAAAGGCAAGCGGCGTTTTTCCCGCTTTGCTCAAACGTGAGTTTAGCCGATTCACCGCAAGCCCTGCATATATGCTCAATTGCGGTTTTGGCGTTATAATCATGCCCATTGCAGGCATTCTGCTTCTTATCAGGGGCGCAGCTCTTCGTTCAATGCTGTTTGGGCTTTTCGACAGCAACACGGGAACGATTGCGATACTTGCTGCCGCCGCCGTCTGCCTTGTGTCCACAATGAACGATATGACTGCGCCGTCCGTCTCTTTGGAAGGAAAAACGCTTTGGATTCTGCGTTCAATGCCCGTAACCACGCAGCAGATCCTCCGTGCAAAGCTTGCAATGCAGCTCCTGCTGTCCGGAATTTCGGTGCTTTTCGCCGCGATCTGCACATGCATCGCATTTGCCGTGCCGATAGGTTCAACGATTGCGGTAATCCTTGCATGTCTTTCCCTCGTTGTCCTTCTTGCCGAATTCGGGTTGTTCCTTGATCTCAAAAAGCCGAATTTGAATTGGACGACCGAAATCACGCCCATAAAACAGAGTTCAAGCGTGATGTTCGCTCTTTTAGGCGGGTGGCTGTACGTATTGCTGTTCGGGACCGGTTGGTTTCTCGGTGCACATGCACTCGGAGCGGAGCTTTACCTCATGCTGTTTTTTGCACTGAACATGATTCTTTCTGCGGTACTGCGTTCGTGGCTAATGCGCAGCGGAACCGATATTTTTGAGAGTTTGTAAATTTATTATTCAACTTCGTATTGAATTATTTCAAAAGGGCATCTCCAAACCTGTCGGAGATGCCCTTCATCATTTCATAAACCGACGTAAACGGAATCAATTTCCCGGGAAATAATTGCTTCCTTCAACCCAATCGGCTCAATTTCCCGGGAAATAAAGTCAAAAATTCTTCGGTTCCTTGCTGAATATTTCGACTTAATCCGAATATTTCTGTTCGAGGTGTTTATTAAACAGATAGGATTCATAGTCACCGACGGAAAATGCACGTTCCGAGGCTGCATCGCCGTACCGTTCCGCAAGCTCCGCAAACGTGATTTTCCTTGCTTCGCGCTGTGCAAAAGTGTCTTCTTCGTTAATTCGGCGCATTATTTCCTCAATACCGTCAATTTTCAGGTTGCCGATTCTCCATTCAGGAGACATATGCGTGTAATTGTACCAAATGTCAAAATTATTCGTAATATTGAGAACAATGAAATCTCCGTTGGAATAATCCGGATTCTCGCTGCGCTTCAGCAGGCTTTCAACACATTCCGCTTCGGTGCGCAATTCTTCATACTGCCAATAGTACGGCACAAGGCATTGCGGGATGTCACTCTTGATAATTCGAATCGGATAGAGCTTGCGATTTTCACCGTCGCAGCTTCCCGCATGAACAAAGAATTTAAAACTCTGCCCGATCTGCCGGCAGCGTTCGGCAAGTTTCAGCTTTTCGGCAAGTTTCGGAAGTTCCGCAACTTCATGCTTGTTCTCTGCATTTATAAACGCCTGCCACCGCGGTGCAATGCCGTTTTGCAGCAGAATTTCCGTCGCTTTCAGCAATTCCGAATACGCACCTTTTCGGCCGATGTATCTATCCGTCGTTTCCTCTCCGCCGAAGAATGTGAGCTGAACGATTTTTACGCCGACTTCACGGAGAAACTTTGCATACTCCCCATCTCTGACGAGCCGCCAAAAACTTGCAAGCTCAAACCTTTGCGGTTCGCAATTAACGCTCAACGCCTTGTCGCGTTCCCAGCGCGCTCTGTATTCCCCGCAAAAATCCGGTTCGCGAAGCCAGCTGTAATATTCAATTTGTTCAAAGTACGGGCGAAAGCTGTTCACAAGCATTTCGTCTGCACCGTTTTCCGGCGGAATATTCGGCAATCGGCCGAGCCAGCAATGCCTGCATCGGTTCGGACATCCGTACATGTCAACCACCAAAGCAAGTTTTCTGCTTTTTTCAATGTTAATACTCATACAATTGGTACTCCCGTTAAAATATCGGCACCCGCCGAACAACAGCGAGTGCCGCATTTTTCTGCTTTATTCAGTTAATAAAGTGCTTTCGCAGCCGAGTTATTTATTCCTGCTCGGCAAGCGAACCCGCAACGCGGACGCCGGGAAGCATAACCGCAAACGGTCCGCTGTAGTTCTTGCTGTCGTAGCGTTCGGTTGTGAACCTCATCCCGCCGCTGCAGGCATTGATGCTGCCGTTTACCGAACCGCCGGTCACGATGCGAACGCGTTCCCCATCGAAAAGGTACGCAAGGCGAATTTCTCCGCCGAAATGTCCGGACATTGTGTCCATCTGGAAATCCGAGAATGTAACGGCGTAAAGATAAGGTTCTTTTTTCATTTCTTCAAACGAAATACTGCCGTTTTCGCAGCTGTATGCGGAATAATCGCCCGTGGGCTCAATGCCGAGATAATAACTCATTCTTGCGCCGCCGTGCAAAGTTTCAACCTTGCCGTCGGCAATCACGGAGCGATCCTTCATGGGAATCGCTTCACTGCTGAAGGGAACCTTTGCGCGAAGGGTCATGTTGAGCCTTTCACCGTCTTTCATCTCGGGCTGGACATCCGTCCCGACCTTCCATGTTGAATACCCGGGATAGACCATTCCCGCACTGCTGCGCGCAATGTAATAGGAAAGCACTTCCGCCGCATTTTCGCCCGAGAGAATCAGGTTGTAAATTCCGCTCGGCAGTTCCGCACGGGCAATTGCCCTGTCCGCCACCTCGCGGAGCGCGGTTGTGACCTTTTCGCGCAGCGCATCGCAATTCAGATTGTCGTAGCCGAATGCATGATAAACTTCAACATCCTCGGGTTCCTTGCACTGAACGACGAATTCGCCGTCAACATCGTTTTTATAATAGCAAACGTCCGTTCCGTTATCGCCGAGGATACGGGTTTTGACCTGCTTTGAGAAAATCTCCGCCGAGTTCACGAATGCACGCGGGTCGTTATCTGCCGCAAACAATGCAGCCGCAAAACGCTTTGCCGCCTCTTCAGCCGACACTTCCGCAAGGCTGCCCTCAGCCGCAATGGGTTCACAAGCCTGTTTTTCAGGCAGTTCATAATACGGGTTGCCCGCAAAAGACGCCGCATGTTTCGCTTCCTTAAGGAGGGTCAGCACTTCCTGCTCCGACTGGGACGGCACGATGGTGACCTGTGACCTGCCGCGCATCGGCTTGCCGTCCTTTTCGTAATCGCAAAACACTTCAACGTTGTATTTATGGGTATCCCTGATGCGGCGCATATCCTGCCTGCGGCGAATAAAGAAAACTTCCGCAGTGTGCTCTTTTTTTTCGTTGATGCGCCACGTTTTGATTTCAGCTTCTTTTAATGCGTTTTTAATAATATCTATCATAATAAAAGCATCCTTTCGAATCAAAATTCTTTCCGAACTTCATCAGCCCAGACGAATCGTCGCCTTGATGTAGGGACCGCCGTCCGAAACTTTGACCCATTCTTTGTAGCCCTTGCCGCATGCTCCGCAGCCGCCGAGTTCGATATTGTCGCTCATCATCGTGATGGACTTGAGCAGGTCGGGAACATAGCCCGTCAGCACGACAGGGGAAAAGATCCTGCCTGTCAGCTTGCCGTCCTTGATTTCCCTTGCAAAGTTGACCATGCACTGAATGCCCCAGTTTTTGGGGTCTTCCATGCCGGAGCTGGGTTCTTCAAGCAGCATTCCGTATTTTACGGAAGCGATCATGTCTTCAACTTTATCGCTGCCGGGTTCGAAATAGGTGTTCGTCATGCGCGTATACGCCTTGCGCTCATAGCTCTCGCGCCTGCCGTTGCCGGTGGGTACGGTGCCAAGGAACATTGCGGACTGCGCATCGCTGATGCCTGCTTTAAGAATGCCCTTGTCAATGATAACGGTGTCGTGAGACAGGGTGCCTTCATCATCAAAGAAATAGGTTGCAACCTCGCGCTGAGCGCAGCCGTCGTGCATGGTAACGAGCGGGGATGCCACCTGCTTGCCGATATAGGACTGTGCAAGAGCTCTGTCCTTAACGAACATATCCATTTCAACGCCGTGACCGAACGCTTCATGAACGATCATGCCCGTGACTTCGGGTGTGCAGATGCATTCATAAGTGCCGGGTTCCATGGGTTCGGCGTTCAAAAGATCCGTAACGGTCTTTACGCACTGCGGAATTGCAGACTCCATTTTATCAAGCAGCTCCGCACCGCCGAGGTTGGAGAATCCGCGGAAGCTCTGCTTGATTTCCTCACCCTTTGCCGCAACAAGAGCCATGATGCCCGTTGAATAGAGCACGGACTGTTCAAGCTCACGGTTTGCGGAAAGGAAGAGCTTGTGATATTCCTGATAGTTGAAGCCCGTTATTGCGTCAAGAATGCGTTCATCGGCTTTAACAGCCTTTTCGCGCAGCGCGGTCACGGTTTCAATCAACTTTTCGTCGCCGACCTCGCGGGGATGAATTTCGTAATCCGTTGCCTCGCAAAGCGTGCAGGGCTCATCGCTGATGCATTTGTACTCCGCTTCTTCGGTTCCTTCGGGAATGAAGTTTGCGGGATTCATGAGCTGCTGCTCGATTTCTCTTTCAATTTCGGGCAGGTTTTCTGCCGTGATTTCGTTTGTGCTGTATTCGGCATAGCCTTTGCCGTCATAGACCTTCACGATCATGCCCTTGCCGCCGAATGCGTTTGTTGCGGAAATTGCAACGCCACTCCGCGATGCACGATAACCTTTTTCATAATTATCGGTGATGAGCACGGATGCATATTGGTATTTTTCGTTCAGCTTTGCAAGAAGCTGCTTCGCAAGCGGCTTCTTTTGCGCAATGTATTCGCTGTGTGTAACTTTTTGCATATTAAAAACACTGTCTCCTTTCGAGCGTTGTCTTTAATCTATATTATACCCCCGCCGGACATAATGTCAAGCGAATACGGAGCGATGTTGCGGAATTGACACACTGCGGCATCAAAGTGCGCGGCCCGTCCGTTCTCTTTTTTAAAACGCTCTTATTAATTTGCTTTTTTGCGAAAAAAAGCTTATAATATCGTAAACGGAATCCGCATCCGCACGGTGTGCGGCGGAGTGAATTTAACTTTAAAAAGCAATAATTAATACAAATTCGGAGGGTACACTCATGCAGTATGTAACACTCGGCAAAACCGGGCTTAAGATTTCCCGCGTCGGTTTCGGCGGCATCCCCATTCAGCGCATCGATGCGGAAAAGGCAAAGCCGCTTATCGACGCCCTTATTGAATGCAGAATAAACTATATCGACACGGCACGCGGCTACACCGTCAGCGAAGAATACATCGGCGGCGCAATCGACGGACGGCGTGACAAGTTCGTTCTTGCAACAAAGAGCATGGCACGCACCCGCGAAGCAATGGAGGCAGACATTGAAACAAGCCTCCGCAACCTCCGCACCGACTATATCGACCTGTATCAGGTACACAACCCAAGCATGGAACAGCTTGACACCGTAATCGGTGCAGGCGGCGCACTGGAGGCACTTTTTGCGGCGCGCGATGCGGGCAAAATCGGGCATATCGGCATCACCGCACACTCGCTGACGGTTTTCGAACGTGCGCTTGAGCTTGACTGGGTTGAAACGATCATGTTCCCTTATAACATTGTTGAAAGCCAGTGCGAACCCCTGCTGCAAAAATGCCGAGACAGGAATATCGGGTTTATCGCAATGAAACCCATGGCGGGCGGTGCAATTGAAGACGGACGCATTGCAATGCGTTACCTTGCCGCAAACGAGCTTGTAACAGTCGCCATCCCCGGCATGTACTGCGCAGAGGAAGTTCAAACAAATTCCGCCGCCGGTTCCGACACTTCGCCCCTTACCGATGATGAAAATGCCGAGATCGCAAAAATCCGTTCCGAACTGACGGGCAATTTCTGCCGCCGCTGCAACTATTGCGCCCCCTGCACCGTCGGCATCAGCATCCCGAATGTGTTCCTTTTTGCAGGCTATCTCGAACGCTATGGGCTTGCCGATTGGGCAAAAGGACGCTATAAAACCCTCCCCGTAAAAGCAAGCGCATGTATCGGCTGCGGCAAATGCGAACCCCGCTGTCCCTACGGACTGCCGATAAGAAGCATGCTTAAAAAATGCGCAGAGGAGTTTGGGGAATAAAATAAACAGCATTTAACCCTTGGGCGGATTGTGTACACTGCATGTGCGCAGTCCGTCCGCAGCCATTGATTGATTAACGATTCAAAGCACTGTCAGGAATATACCATGAAAGAAATAGCAATTATTTTTATTACAGTCATCGTTGTTCTTTTCGCCGCAGCAGGCTGTATCAATCTTTATAAGAAAAAGAAATACGAAAAAACTTTATATTTTGTTCAAACAGGGAATCCATTCAACAAAGTAATGCAAGATATCGGGCTTATCGGAGAGTATTTTACGTATCAATGCCTTGCTCCGCTCAACGGCTACAAAAAGTTCATCTTTAATTGTTATCTTCCCAAGGCCGACGGAGAAACGACCGAAGTTGATGTCATTCTTCTTCACGAATCCGGAATCTATGTTTTTGAATCAAAAAATTACAGCGGTTGGATATTCGGGAACGAGTCGCAGACCTTTTGGACCCAAACTCTGCCCTCCGGGAAGGGTAAATCTCAAAAGTCGCGTTTTTTTAACCCGATAATGCAAAACGCGGGGCATATCAAGCAGTTGAAAGCTTTTCTCGCTTCTGACAGTCTTCCTATATATTCATACGTTTTATTCAGTGATCGTTGTGAATTGAAGAATGTAAAGCTTGAAAAAACGCACACTGTCGTCATCCACCGCGCCGATGTGCTTTCACGAATTCAGAAAAACTATGCAGAAAAGGGAAATCAGCTTTCCGTTGAACAGATCGATGCAATTTTCGAAAAGCTTTCCCCGTTAGCTGCTGTCGATGAATCCGTAAAACAACAGCATATTAAAAACATTAACGAGAAGTATAAACAATCCGCAAAAGCAAAACCCGTTGAACCCGCCGCCGTTGACGATCCGAACCAAGACAGCAATGATGTTTCTTAATCATTAAGAGTTTTTAAAAAAACTGTTGACAAATGCCCCGAAGTGTGATAAACTTATCAAGCCTTAGGGGTATGATGTAATGGTAACATAGCGGTCTCCAAAACCGTTCTTCTGAGTTCGAGCCTTAGTACCCCTGCCAAAGAAAAGTCCGAGCGATTTCGCCCGGACTTTTTTGCTGTCGAAAATCAAAAAGCGGCAATCAGCCCGAATCCCGTGCAACGGTGTTCCCCCAAAATTACGCAGACGCACTTGAACTCCGACAGGAAAACGGAAGGTTGATTATTCCGTGGGCAGCAGAAACATCGGAAGAATGTGCGACGCCGTTAAGGCTCTTTTCGGCGAAAATGCGGTCCAATGAATACCTGTTTGCATAAGTTTTTGATTTTTCAGCAGGAAAATTCAAAAAGCTGTTGACATTCTGCGAGATATTTGGCATAATTGACTTTGGCGCAATGTTCGCCGCATTATTTTTCTTTGGAGAAACAAAAAATGAAACGAATCGTTATTGCACTGGGCGGCAACGCATTGCAGGAAGCAGGCAAGCCCGCAACCGCAGAGTCCCAGCTTGAAGTTGTTGAAAAAACTTCCGAATACATCGCAGACATCATCGAAAGCGGCTATGATGTCGTTCTTGCGCACGGCAACGGCCCGCAGGTCGGCAGGATCGTGCTTCAGAACGAATATGCTTCCGCCGTCACTCCCGCAATGCCCTTTGACGTTTGCGGCGCAATGAGCCAGGGCTACATCGGCTACCACATGCAGCAGGGGCTTGAGAAAGTCCTCCGCGCCCGTAAAAACGGAAAGCGCGTTGTGACTGTTGTTACGCAGGTTGTTGTTGATAAGGATGACCCGAAGTTCAAAGCACCCTCAAAACCCATCGGCCCCTTCTATACCGAAGACGAAGCCCGCAAGCTTGAAGCCGAAAAAGGCTACACCATGAAGGAAGATGCCGGCAGGGGTTGGCGCAGAGTTGTTGCTTCCCCCATGCCCGTTGAAATCGTTGAGCTTGACGCCGTTAAATGCCTTATGAACGGCGGCTTCATCGCCATCACCGTCGGCGGCGGCGGAATTCCCGTAATTAAGGACGAAAACGGCAACTATATCGGCACGGCAGCCGTTATCGACAAGGATCTTGCATCAGAACGCCTCGCAGAGGACATCGATGCCGATGCACTCGTCATCCTGACCGCTGTTGAACAGGTTTGCATCAATTTCGGCAAACCCGAACAAAAATCCCTCGCAACCATGACCGTTGAAGAGGCTCGCCGCTATATGGCGGAAGGGCATTTCGCACCCGGCTCCATGCTGCCCAAGGTTGAAGCTGCCGTCAAGTTCGTTGAAAGCAAGCCTGGCAGGAAGGCCATCATCACTTCCCTCGACAAGGCGGTTGAAGCTCTTGAGGGCAAGGCAGGCACTACCGTTTGCTGATGCTTGATAAAATATAAAACATTTCGATAACAGTCCGTAATCAAAATGTTTTCTGCTGTTTATCGCAGCATAATCCGCAGACATGCCCCTGAAAGATCGATCCTTTCGGGGGCATGTTTGCTTGTTTTAACTTCTGCTCACGGTCAATTTCCGTCGGTTTATTATCGGTTGGTTTTAAACATCGTTTCTGTTTTTTCCCCCGCATACATGCTTTCGTTCAAAAAAGATGCGCTTCCGAAATAATTTTTTCCGCAACCGTGATATCGGCGGGACAAAGCTCGAAGTCTGCAAGTTCCGACGGGTAAACAAAACGAATTTCTTTATGTTCAATGCAGCGCGGGTCGCTGCCGATGATCGCTGTTCGGAACACTGTGAGCTGAATTTCAATATCCGGATATGAATGCAAAACGCGCATAAATTCGCCCTTTACACAAAGATCGACATTCAATTCTTCGCGGCATTCACGCAGCACGGCTTGTTCCGGAGTTTCCCCGGGCTCGATTTTTCCGCCCGGAAATTCCCATTTCAGCGCACGGGTTTTGTTTTCCGCACGCCGACAGATGAGAATTTTACCATCCTTTTCAATGATTGCAGCAACAACTTCAATCCGTTTTGATTCGTTGCTGTCGCTTTTTGAAGTTGAAACGGGTTCGTGCTTCGCACTCTTGCGGCGCAAATTCAGCCGCAGCGTTTTAAGATGCGCCTTCTGTTCCGCCGTTATGCGAAAACTCTCAACCGCCTTCTGAATCGTTTTGTTGTACACCCACGGGGAAAGCCTGTGTTCTTCAACAAAGGGAACGGTCGAATCGTATTGCTTTGCAAGCGCAGTTGCAAAATACCATGCCTGCATCATATTCACATAGTATTCTTCCGAACATACGGAGGCGGCAAGGGCATTGATTTCGGAAGCAAACTCTTTTTCAAGGTAAAAACACATCAGCATCCGCAGCCCGAAACGCACCGTGTAAGGATGTGCCGATTGCAGCCATTTTTTGATTATCGGCAAAAGCTCCCCGGTATGCTTTGCAAAAATGCGCGGAGTCATGCTGTCGCAAACAGCCCAGTTTGTTACATACGGAAGGAACGCTTCAATCGTTTTTACGGCGGAATCGAAATCACCTATGCTCTCCGCAATGTATGCATGAACAAGGTTCTGTTCGTGATATTCATGCGGCAGTGCGGAAAGAAATTCGTTAATTCCCGCATTTTTCCCGAACCTTTTTGCAATGCTGCGGAGCTGCGGCGTGCGCACGCCGATAATGCTTTCCCGCGGAACGTTCGGAATCAGCTTTGCCGTAAAATCCGCATATTCTTCATCGCGCGCGGCAAATATCGCATTCAGCATTTCTTTTTCAACTTCAACAGACATTTCAGGCTCCTTTGTTATTCATCGTTTCATCAATTCTTTATAAACATTGATGTTCTCATCAATATGTTTTGTTTAAAAGAATTCGACGCACCCGAACCGAGTGCGCCGAACACAGTTTCAAAGCCGTGAATCTCAGCTGCCGATTAATTCAGCTGCCGAACTCAGCCGTTAAGTATTGCGCGGCGAAGAATTGCAAGCGCGTCAACCGTGTCAACAACACCGTTGCCGTCCATATCCGCACGCTCTGCCTGTTCGGGTGTGAGTGCGGCAATACCCATTGCCCCGCGCAGTGCAAGCAGTGCATCCGCAGTTTCGACAACACCGTTGCCGTCAACATCGCCTGCCGTACCCGGCTGGGTGTTGTAATCGGTGATCTCAACATCGACTGCACCGAGTTCACCGTAACGATAAACCGTGAACACATAGCTCTTGCCTGCTTCAAAAACATAGTCATCATTTCTGCCGTGCGCCGTGCCTATATCGCTGACAAGGCCGATCTGAGGGCCGTCATCATGCCAATAACGCGGGTTTGCAATGCACCAGTCGTATGTGCCTGCGGGAATGCTTACGGTGACGCTTTCGCCGTTGAAAACGATATCCGTTTCGGTCATGAAGTTGCCGTCCGCATTCTCGGGGAGCTTATACTCAAAGCGTGAATAAAGCTCTTCCGCGCCTTCTGCGCCGTAAGCCAGGACATCACCCGTTTCGGGAATGCCGACGCCGTATTCAACAGCATCCGCATCAAGCAGCATCTGGAAGCCGGAACCGTCAAGATAAACTTCGTCAATAACGCGGAGCGTTACGGAAGCTTTGGTGATATCGAAATAATTTGCAGTCACAATGATGTTTGCGTTGACTGCCGCACCGTTGTAATCCCAACCCGTGAAGGCATAGCCCTCGTGTGCGGGAACGGTGGGGAAGTCAGCCGCAGTGAGTACGCTGCCCTTGTCAACGGTTGCCGTCGAAATCGTTTCGTCTGACAATCCGTCAACAAAAGTTACGGTGCATTCATCGCCGATAACGGAACCGACGGGAAGGTTATTTGCAATATAAAGACCGCAAACGAGCACCGCCGAACCGTTTATCATGCCGAGGTCCGTTGCCGCGCCGGTTGCCGTGTCAATAACGGCAAGGCCGCCGTTACCGTAATCGGAGAACCTTGCCCAGAAGAGCTGGTTCGTGTTGTGATCATATGCCATGGACTGGAAGCGTTTGTGACCGAAACCCGTGCTGCCGATAAGCGTGCCGACACCTGTTTGCAGGTCGATGCTGTACAGTTTGCTTGCATTTGAGTAGCTTTCGGTAAGAACATATGCCGTGCCGTCGGTTGAAATCGCAAGCGTCATGGGTGTTTCGCTGCCGCACACAATCTGTGCAATTTCCGTGACCGCACCGGTTGAAATATCAACGGTGTAAAGGAATTTGCCGGAAGCGGCACCCGTGCCGATTGCGTACATTTTCTGTGCGCTGTGGTCATATGCCATATCGCGAATCGTAACATCGCCGGTGTTCATCGCAGGGTAGGTAACTTCACCCGTTTCGGGGTTAAGGATGAAATAATCCTTTGTCATATAGCCGTAAACATAGCCGCCCGCAAACTCGGCAGCGGTGACATTTGCAGTCATTGTATAGGGCAGCTCGGAAGCGGCAGCGGGATCCGCATCGATGAAGCTGTACCATTTTGAGGAGAAGAAGCCGTTCAACGTTACAGCCGCAGGACCCTGTTCAACGGTGACTGCACACTCGGCGGTGATTCCGCCGTCAACGGTGGTTGCGGTTATAACGGTCTGTCCGACGGAAACGCCGGTCACGAGTCCGTTTGCATCAACGACCGCAATGCTTTCATCCGCGGAAGCAAAGGTAACTTCCTTGTTGTATGCATTCTCGGGAAGAACCGTCCAGTTGAGCTGCGCGCGGCGCTGAGTCTGCACCGTCAGACTCGGAGTCAGTTCAAGGCTTTCGGGCGCAACGGGAGCACCGACATAAACATTGTCAAGGTAGGCGGTGTCGTCATGGCTGTTTGAGCTGCTGTCTTTCTGATAACTCCAGCTGAGAACATGCTCGCCGGCGGTGAGTGCATAGCTTACATTCGTCCAGTCAATTTCGCCGGAGAAGAAAGTCCAGGGGCTTGAAGCAACAGGGTTGCCGTCGATAGAGAAAACGAGTTTGTCATAGCGTGCTTCGCTGCTGACTTTGTAGTCAAAGGAAACGATATCGCCCTCTTCCGCCGTGACTGTTGCCGTGACGGTGGATTCGGAACTGCTGACTTGGAAGTTGGTGCTTTTTGCCCAACCGTTCGCACCGTCAACAGTCCAAGGATACTCGCCCTCCGTAACGAACTGAATGTTTCCGTCGGGAACGTTCAGTGCTGCGTCCAATGCTGCGTCGCGAACGCTCAGTGCAAGCGCAGGTGTGCAGGCAAGTGCCAGCAGCATGATAACCGCCGTCATTGCCGCAATAAATCTTTTCATATGGTTCTCCTTTCGTGCCGAGGAAAGTCTTTGCGGAATCACATCGCGTTTTGATGTATTCCGCAAGTGATATTATACATATATCACAAAGAATTTTCAAGTTTTTTTTAAGTGTTTTTATCGGCTTAATCCGTTGTTCGGCCGTGCATTCGGATGTTTTGCCCGAATTTATCGGTATGATGCAATTTTTTCTTGTTCGGGTATTGAATATTTTCTTCAAAAATGTTACCATATTGCTTGAAAACAGAGGCATCCCCGCCGCCTTTGCCCGTTGACGGGAACGGGCGGCGCAAAGTTGCTCTCGGGTGAGCGGTGATTAAACCGCGCTTTGTGCAAAATGTTCCGAATGTTTTGCGCAAAGCCCTTAAACCGGCGTTTACCCAATCAAAAAACGGAGGATAAATTGTTTCTATGGAAAGAAAGAATGCTTGGAAAACCTATTCCGAAGAAGATATTTCAAAGCTCAACGCAATTTCTGCCGAATACGTCAAGTTCCTTGACAACGGCAAAACCGAGCGCGAATGCGTTGCACAGACTGTTGAAATGGCAAAAGCAAAGGGTTATCGCGACCTTAACACCGTCATTGCAAACGGCGAAAAGCTCAACCCCGGCGACTGCGTCTATTCCGACTTCATGGGCAAAGCGCTCATGCTTTTCAAAATCGGCAAACAGCCCATTTTCAAGGGTCTGAACATCGTCGGTGCTCATATTGACTCCCCCCGCATTGACCTTAAGCAGAATCCCCTCTATGAGGACACCGATTTTGCATATCTCGACACGCATTACTACGGCGGTATCAAAAAGTATCAGTGGGTTGCAATGCCCCTTGCAATGCACGGCGTTGTTGCAAAGAAGGACGGCACGCTTGTTAACATCGTTATCGGTGAAGATCCCTCCGATCCCGTCATCGGCATTTCCGACCTGCTTCCTCACCTCGGCCGCGATCAGATGAGCAAAAAGGGTTCCGTTGTTATCGAAGGTGAAGAGCTGAACATCATCATCGGCAGCAAACCCCTCAACGATGAAGAAAAAGAGCCCGTCAAGGCTGCTGTTCTTGCTCTGCTCAAAGAAAAATACGATATCGAAGAAGAGGACTTCCTCTCCGCCGAACTGGAAGTTGTTCCCGCCGGTGCAGCACGCGATTTCGGTCTTGACCGCAGCATGATCATAGGTTACGGCCACGATGACCGCGTTTGCGCATATGCTTCCGTCAATGCGATCCTCAGCATTGACGAAACGCCCGAATACACCTGCTGCTGTCTGCTTGCCGACAAGGAAGAAATCGGCTCCGTCGGCGCAACCGGTATGCACGGCAAGTATTTCGAAAACGCTGTTGCAGAGCTTGTAAACGCAACAGGCGAATATTCCGACCTGCTCGTTCGCCGCGCACTCACCGCCTGCCGTATGCTCAGCTGCGATGTCAGCGCGGGCTATGACCCCAATTTTGCAGGCGTATTTGAGCGCAAGAATTCGGCATACCTCGGCAGGGGCGTTTGCTTCAATAAGTACACCGGTTCCGGCGGCAAGAGCGGTTCCAACGACGCCAACGCCGAATACATGGGCAAGCTCCGCAGGCTGATGGATGACGCAAACGTCAACTTCCAGACTGCCGAACTCGGCAAAGTCGATCAGGGCGGCGGCGGCACCATCGCTTACATCTGCGCTAATTACGGCATGGAAGTCATCGACAGCGGCGTTGCAGTGCTGTCCATGCATGCTCCGTGGGAAATCATCTCCAAGGCCGACCTGTACGAAGCAGTTAAGGCTTACCATGCCTTTATGCTGAAGGCATAAAGTGGATTTATCACGAAGAGATAAATCTTTATGCTGAAAGCTTAAAGGGATTTATCGCGAAGAGATAAATCTTTATGCTGAAAGCTTAAAACGGATTTTTTCTGAAAGAACAAATCTTTATACCGAACAAAAACAGGGCTTAGCTGCGAATGAAACGGCAAGGCCCTGTTTTTTGTTGAAATTATTTATGTCTTAATCGGAATTTTCGCCTTTGTTCTCTTCAAAAACAACGGTAATCTTTGTTCCCTTTCCCAATTCACTCGAAATTGAGATTTGAGCTCCGTGACGCAGTGCAATATGTTTGACGATCGCAAGACCGAGTCCCGTTCCGCCCGTGCGCTTGCTGCGCCCCTTATCAACGCGGAAAAAGCGTTCAAAAACGCGGTCAAGCTTATCCTCCGGTATGCCTATGCCCGTGTCCTCAACGGAAATTGCGGGCCGTCCCTCGCTGCCGAAAACAGTTACCGAAACCTTTCCGTTCCGTTTATTGTACCGAATTGCATTATCGCACAAGTTATAAATTAATTCCTCAAGCTGGCTGCGGCATCCGAACGTTTGAAAATGCTCACCCTCAACGGAAATCACAATTCCGTATTTTTCCGCTCCGGGAGCAAGGCTGTTTTCGGTCGCATGTGCCAAGTCAAGCAAATCAACGTTTTCAAAATCATCACGTCCCTCAATGTAATCCAGTTCGCTGAGCTGAATTATGTCTGCAATCAACGACAGCAGACGGGAGGATTCCGAATGAATACGCCGCGCAAAGTTTTGAACATCCTCTTCCTTTGCAATGCCGGTGGCAATCATTTCGGCATAGCCGGAAATGCTCGTGAGCGGGGTTTTCAGCTCGTGCGAAACATTTGCCGTGAATTCCTGCCGCATCTGTTCCATATTGTTTTTTGCTGCCTGACGCTGCTTCAGGGTTTCAACAAAGGGCTTCAGCTCGTCAAACGGAACCGCAAACTCGCTGCCGTCCGCATGTTCCGCAATGCCCTGAAGCGGAGTGATAAGCGTTTTTGTAATGCGTTTTGAAAGATTTATTGCAAACAACGCTGCACCGACGGCGAGCGCAAGCAGCGAAGCACCCGCGAAAAGGAGATTTTCAGCTGCGGAATCGCCGCCGTGTACGGACAAAAGCAAATAGTCACCGTTGTTAAGCCTTGTTATCGTGCAGAAATTCAAATTAAAAAAAGAGCCGTTCCGTTTGCAAAGCAGGGCTGCTGTCTGACCCTTTTTCTCATCAAGCTTCATCCTCAAACGTTCGATGGTTTTGCCTGCGAAACAGCAAAGCGCAGAATTGCTGCCGCTTTTTAAATCGTCAATCGAAACGCTCTCCGCATTTCCCGCCGCATTCACCGCGTTAACCCGCTGCATATCTTCCGAAACAAGTGCAATGCAGCCCTTTTGAGCAAATGTCCTTAACCGATGAATTTCTCCGGTTGAATCATAGATTTCCTTTGCGGAACATGCAAGCGTTTCCGCGCCTGCTTCCCGCTCCGATAATGCGGATGCAGCACCGAAAATGCTTCCGACTGCAAACGCCGACAAAAGCACAATAAGAATAAACGGTATACATTGATTGTAGATTTTCTTTGTCATTGCATTTCTATTTTGTATCCGACATTTCGAACCGTTTTTATCAGATCTCCGCATGAGCCGAGCTTTTGCCGAAGTGTTTTGACGTGAACGTCCACTGTTCGGCTTTCACCCGCAAAATCGGTTCCCCAAACAAGAACCATCAGCTTTTCGCGGCTCAGTACCATTCCGCAGTTGGAAACCAGAGCTTTAAGCAGCTCATATTCGGTATATGTCAGTGCGCATTGCCGTCCTTCAGCGCACACAAGCCTTCGCCCGTCATCCAACGAAATGCCGCCGACACTGTAATTATTCGGAGCCGCTCCGTCTGTTCTGCGTAAAACGGCTTTGACCCTTGAAATCAATTCCGAAACCCCGAAAGGTTTTGTTATGTAATCATCGGCTCCGCTGTCCAGCCCGCGTACCGCATCTGCTTCGCCTGACTTTGCACTCACAATTATTATCGGAATCTTTCTTGTTTCGGCGGAATCCCTCAGTCGGCGCAAAATTGTCAATCCGTCCTCGCCCGGCAGCATGAGATCCAATATCACAAGCGTGGGAAGACGCCTTGCAACAGCTGAAAAAAAGCTTTCGGAATCTTCAAAAAGCTCCGTACCGAAACCGCTGTTTTTCAAGGCATAGCATTCCATTTGCCCTATATTCTCATCATCTTCAACGATATATATCATCCGTTCCTCTTTCCGTCCGACTTTGCGGAAACACTGTTTCGCGTTAAATTATAGCCTTTTAACAACATTTTTGCAAGGCGTCCGAAGCAAGATTCCCCTTAAACGCAAACACGCCCGCAGAGTTTTCGCTGCAGGCGGTGTTGTCAAATGCTAATCCTTGAAATCCGTTTCCCGTTTCCTTCAAGGCGTATTTTTCAAAGCATATTTTTCTCTGTATTCGTTATAGCTTTTCACAAACTCTTCATTGTTTGTGTTTTTGAGATTATGCAGATACGCATGTGCATCCATCATGCCCTCAACAAGCTCCAGTTTGCAAACAGCAATATTCGAACAGTGATCGCTTATTCGCTCGAAATTTGCAAGAATATCATTCAAAACAAATCCCAACTCAATGGTGCATTCGCCGTCCTTAAGCCGTTTGATATGCGCGGCGCGAATGTTTGTGTTAAGCTCGTCAACAACCTCTTCAAGCGGTTCAACATGCCTTGCGGCATCCGCGGAATCGGAAACGAACCCCCCGATTGCTATGCCGACGATCTCATCGATCGCACCCGTCATAACCTTAAGCTCCGCCTGCGCAGCGGGAGAAAAGCTTAATTTCTTTTCCGCCATTTCGCGTGCACTCTGAGCAATGTTCAGCGCATGGTCGCTTATGCGTTCAAAATCCGTTATTGAATGCAGAATTTTTGTAACATCGCGGCTGTCCGCATCCGAAAGCTCCTGCATAGAAACTTTTACAAGGTATGTGCCGATTTCATCTTCGTAATTATCGGCCTCTTTTTCAAGCTTTGCAACCTCATTATAGCCTTTTTCGCTGTAGTTCCCGAGCAGCGCAATTGCAGCCTGAACGCTTTTCCGCACAAGCTTCGCCATATCCGCCGCAAGTACACGCGTTTGTTCAACCGCAATTGCGGGTGTTGCAAGCAGCCTTTCGTCAAGCATGACCGGCTGCGGATCATCCTTTGAATCGGGAATGGACAGCACCGCAAGCCTTTCAAGCTGTTTTCCGAACGGCAGCAGCATCAGCGTGTAAATCACGCTGAACAGCGTGTGCACAATCGCAATCTGAAACGTATCGATTGTTTTATCCATAAAATCGAACTTCAGGAATGCGTTCAGCGTGTAGAAAACAATCGTGCAGATAATTGTTCCGATTACATTAAAGTACAGATGAATAAACGATGCTCTTCTTGCGTTTTTGGTTGTTCCGATCGCGGCAATCATTGCGGTTATGCATGTGCCGATATGCTGACCCATGATTATCGGTATCGCACTGCCGAATGTGACCGCACCGGTTGCGGAAAGAGCCTGCAAAATGCCTACCGAGGCGGAAGAGCTTTGAATTATTGCCGTCAAAATGCAGCCGACAACTATCGAAAGAATCGGATTTTTTCCGAAAATTACGAATAGGTTTGTGAATTCGGGCACATTTTTGAGCGGTTCAACGCTTTCGCTCATTATATTCATGCCGAACATCAGCACGGCAAAGCCGATCATGACCGAACCGATGTTGCGTCTGCGTTCGCGCTTTGAAAACATTTGAAGTGCAACGCCTATGATGGCAAGAATCGGCGTGAAGCTCATCGGATTCAGAAGCTGAATAAAAAAGCTGCTGCCGCTTATGCCGGTAAGGCTGAGAATCCATGCCGTGACGGTCGTTCCGATGTTTGCACCCATAATAACGCCGACAGCCTGCCCAAGCTGCATAAGTCCCGAGTTTACAAAGCCGACAACCATTACCGTTGTTGCCGCGGATGATTGGATGACTGCCGTGACGGCAACGCCGAGCAGCAGTCCCTTTATTGTGCTGTTGGTAAGCTTCGACAGTATGCTTTTGAGCTGGCTTCCCGCTGCTTTTTCAAGGGATTTTCCCAAAACATCCATTCCGTAAAGGAACAGAGCAATGCCGCCAACCAAAGACAGCACGTCAAAAAATGTCATACATTCCTCCGAATCAGCACGCCGTGCCGTTTCCCCGCGGCATCGGCGGCAATATTTGCGTCGTTATATCCTGCCCCGCGCTTTTGCGCAAAATGGGACAAATAACATGTTACAACCGCATTTGCGCCGAGTCAACGGGGTAAATGTAAAGAATTTGTAAAATTATTTTGATATTGTTTAATATTTTTGCTGTTTGAATGTTTATTTTTTCTGCACTTCAGGCATAAGCATTTCAAAGTCTGTGAATTTTTTTGTTTGACCAAATCCGACACAGCTCATTTACCGCACCGTTTGGAACAATGCGAGCGATTTTTATATTAATTTCAAATCCGCTTTTTCGACTGTCCCGACCTTCCCGCTTCGTTCTTCCTTTTTGGTTTTCGCATTGCTTTTTATTGAATCGACACAAAAACCCCATATATACTCGGCTTTTTTTGCAGCGCAGGGTCGTTTTTTTATGCATTTTGGATTTCAAAACGGTTGAAACAATTAAAAAAAGTGCGCAATTTCAATTTATTTTGCAGAACGGATACAAAATTGCACAAGTCATATTCTTTTTTAACGCAAAAGAATACAAACTTTTTGGTGGAAATGTGCGTTTTTCTGCGGTATAATTCAACCATAACAAAAAACACCGAGGAGGACATGACAATGTCAGAATACAGGGTTATCATCGCGGACGGGAACGCTCAGTTCCGTCACACAACCGCAGAATTCTTCCGAACGGACAAAGAAATTATCCGCGTTGAAGAAGCGACGGACGGGCAGGCCGCTCTTGAAAAGATGCGTGAAGAACATTTTGACGTTCTTATCACGGAATTGGTAATGCCGAAACTGGACGGGCTGGATCTTTTGGATCAGCTTCGTATTGAGTCGGCGCACCGACCATCGGTAATCATCGTTGTTTCGTACATGCGGAATGACAACCTGCTTCAGCGTTCATTCGCCAAAGGTGCCGGCTATGTCATGCTTAAGCCGGTGGAACCTGAATTTCTGTATCGCAGGATGCGCGATTTGCTTGAAACCTGTGTCAACGAGCGCGACATCGGTTTTGCACCGCCTTCCGCAGTCAAAAGCCTTGATGAAAAAATCACCTCCGTTTTCCTCTCCGTCGGCATTCCCGCTCATATTAAGGGATACCATTTTCTCCGCGAAGCTATTCGCATGGTCTATTATAAACCCGAGCTTATCAGCAAAATCACCAAGGAGCTTTACCCCGGCATTGCAAAACGGTTCAACACGACCCCGAGCAAAGTCGAACGCGCAATTCGTCATGCAATTGAGGTAAGCTGGACACGCGGCAAAATCGAAAACATCAACAAACTCTTCGGATTTAACGTATACGGAAAAAACGATAAGCCCACCAACGGAGAATTTGTTGCACTTGTTGCGGACAAGCTGATAATTGAGGACGGACGCGACACGGTGCTTGCCCACGCTGCCGCCGAATGACTCCCGCTGCAAAAATAACCAAAGTCCGCTGAAGCAGCGGCGCAGGGCATCGCGCCCGACAGGGCAGACTTTTCCGATGTTTATTAACCTGTCCCCCCACTCCTTGCGGCGACCGCGTTAACCTCCGACCGCGGTTCGCCGCATTTTTGCTGCTCCGATTTGTCTGCCGTTTGATATATGTTCTATTCGCGTTTATATATGTTGAAATTAATTTACAGCATATGCGCCTCTTGACAAATGTCAAGTGCGTTTCACAATATAATTTGTTCATATTTCAAATTGAGTCACACCCGTTATCAACATAAAAAACCGCCTGTTCAGCCCCAAAAGCGGATAACCTTGTGGATAATGTGGATAACTTCCCGTTTTTTTGCATGGATAACCTACAAGTATTTCTTGCGGACATATGTAAATACTTTCCGCAGCTGCATCCAATTCATAAAAAATAAGCATTGTGTCGAACGAGTGTTTCCACCGCCCGTTCGCAAAGCAAGCTGCACTCTTGTTTCGACTTTCTTTCCCAAGCACGTCATATCTGCGTAAAACAGCGAGTATTCTTTTATAAAAGCAGCAAAAAACACATGAAAGGTGAACGACATGGAATTGTTATGGAATGATCTCAGCGTGCTCCGACTGATTCACAGGAGCACGGAACAGGTTGAAGTTGCCGGCAGCATCCCGCCGCCCGGCGGATGCCGCGCAGCGGAATTGCTTGACTGTTCCGCCGAAGTTGAAATTTCAAACTGCAAAACGGAAACCGGGAAGCTGAATTTTGAAGGTCGACTCTGCATCACAATTGCCGCAGCGGACGAAACAGGCGACACATTTGCCTTTGTCGGCGAAATACCGTTTTCCCACTGCACGGAGAATGCGGATTTTGCCGCCGGAATGCTTTCAAATGCACTCCCCGCCGTGGCTGTGCTGGATATGCGGCTTGCAGCGGACGGTGCGGCAGCTTTCAGCGCAAATGTGAACATTGACTTCATAGTTACATCGGCGGCACCCGTTCGCGTTTTATCCGGAGTTTCGGGAGTGGCCGATATGGAAATCAAATCAATGCAGTACAGAACAGCGCGTCGTGTTGAAATCGGAAGCGAAACAATACGTTTTTCGGAAGAGTTGAGCAGCGAAGGTGCGGACAGCGTGCTTTCATTCTCGGCGCAAATCTCCGTGCGCGACACGGCCATTGAAAACGGCGGCACATCCGTCAGCGGCATAATAACACTGAATGCGCTGCTGAAAACTTCCGACGGAGAATTGATGCAGCTGACTCGCGGCGTTCCGTTCCGCGAAAGCCTTTCGGCCGCAGTCGGTGCGGATGAGATTTATACCGTTGCGGAGCTTAAAAACGTCAGCCTGCGCGCACTCGGCACGGAGTTTTCCCTTTTGGCTTTCGATGCGGATATTGACTTCCGCATTTTCGGCATTCGCCGCTCCGTTATTGACATTCCGACGGACGCTTATTCGCCGTCACTGAATTTCAGCTGCATGTACGAAAAAATGACCGTTGCAAATGCCTGCGGCGGCTCGTTTGCGCAGCATTCGCTGCGCGAAAATCTGTCCGTTCCGGACGGAATGGCCGATATTTTTGCCGCATTGAACGCGGCGGCGCGCCCGATCGCAACAAATGTTTCAATTGAAGACTCAACAATGACCGTTGAGGGACTGCTGTTCACGCGTATCATATATCGCAGCAGCAGCAACAGGATCTACAGTTTCAGCGATGATGTTCCCTTCGTGCTTCGCATGGCCGCACCTTCGGAAGCAAACTTTGCTCAGCTTCGACTGAACGCCTCGGCAAGCATATCCGGCGGCAGCGGGCGCACGGCACAGGTTTCCTACAATCTCGATGTTTCGGCAGAATATTTCAGCGAATCCGCCGTTTCAGCCGTTGCAGGCGTTGCGGAAACCGATAATTCCAACGACGCCGACGGAAAAAGCACGGGCATTATTCTTTGCAATGCATGTGCGGGTGAGGATGCTTTTGACATCGGAAAACGTTTCGGTGTTCCGTCGCAGCGTGTACGCGAACTGAACCCGGACTCCGCAGAACCTTTTAAGGACGGCGACAAGCTGCTTCTGTTCGTTTAGAAGCGGTCCCGACAACACAATATATTCATTCTGTCCGTGCAGAAAACAAAAACGGCAGGACGTTCCGCAATCATGCGATTCATCCTGCCGTTCGTCAATAAGCCTGTAAGCCGATAGATGATCCGTGCTTATTTATTCAGTTTTTTGGAAAGCCGTTCGAATTCGTCAACATTGTGCCTGTAGGAAAGCATGCTGTTTTCCCAGAATTTCTTATCCGTAAGGTCAATTCCGGCAACTTTTGCGGTATCCTCAACGGTGCATACCGGGGTTGCATAGAGCAGCTTGCGGTAAACGGGAACAAATGCCGCGCCCTCCTGCATGTACTTTTCATAAAGTCCCCTTGCAAACAGTCCGCCGAAAGCATACGGGAAATTATAGAACGAGAGGGTACTGTAATAATGCCCTTTGCAGAGCCACATGTACGGATGCAGCGTTTCGGGGTCAAGTCCGTTGCCGTATGCCCTGCGCTGGGCATCAAGCATCAGTTCGCAAAGCCTGTCCGCGGGCATGAAATCATTTTCGCGGTTTTCGAAAACGGAAGTTTCGAACAGATAGCGTGAGTAAATATCGCACATTATCTGAGCGGCGTCCTGAAGCTGGCTTTCGATAAGGAAGAGTTTCTCCTCATCGGTTTCCGCTGCTTCAATGGCGGCGTTCATGATAACGTTCTCGTTGAACGTGGATGCCGTTTCCGCGACGGGCATTGAATAATCGTTGTTCAGCGGACGGTGCCCGGCGATGTTGAGATTATGGAACGCATGACCGAGTTCATGTGCCAGCGTTACGATGTCGGAGAACGAGCCGTCAAAATTCGTCAGCACACGGCTCTGGTTGTGTCCGTCCAGATTTGCGCAGAATGCACCGCCGACCTTTCCCTCGCGGGGATAGAAATCGATCCATGCCTCATCAAACGCACGCTCAACCATATTTGCAAGGTCATTATCAAAGCCGCGGAAGATTTTCAGCAGATATGCCTTTGCCTCCTCAACGGTATATTTTTTGGTGTTTGTGCCCATGGGCGCAAACATATCGTACCACGGAATCCCGTTTTTATGACCCAGGACTTCGCCCTTGAGCCTCAGGTAGCGGCGGAAAATATCCAAATGTTCGTCCATTGCCGCCATGAGCGCATCAAGGGTTTTGCGCGTCATGCGGGAATTGTACAGAGTTTGTGCCAAAGGCGACTCAAACCCGCGCAGACGTGCGTTGTTGATAACTTCAAGTTTGATGCTGTTGAGCGAAAATGCAACAGAATCCCGAATTTTTTCATAGCAGGCAAGTTCCGCCTCGTATGCTTCCTTTCGAACCGCCGGGTCAGCGGAATACGCAAGGTTGCGCACGGAAGAAAGGGTCAGTTTTTCGCCGCGGAAATCCGCAGTCACGGATGACGTCAGGTAGCTGTGCAGATCGCTCCATGCGCTTGCCCCGCTGATGTTGTAAAGTGCGGCGACTTCTTCGCATTCATCGCTCATGGTATGTTTTTGATCCGCACGGATGTTTTTAAGCAGGAATTCGTATTCCTTCAGCACGGGATCGGACTCGATAAGCTCATCAAGGTTCGGAATTTCGGAAATGAACTTTTTGATTATCGTTTCCGCCTTTGTTGTTGCACTCATCTTTGCCATGAGCCTGCCGCTGATGCTTGCCGCCTCGGTGTCCTTTGTGTTCACGGAGGAACGCAGCATGGCATATGAATACATGTCCGTTAAAAGCTGCATTGAGCTTTCGCTGCCGGCAATATAGGTCTTCAGGGCGTCGAGCGGCTGCATGTCGGAAATCTTTGCTGCAAACTCGTTTGTTTTTGCAATCATTTCGTCGTATTTTGCAAGATCCGCAGCGAACTTCGGGTCGTCAAAGCCTTTATAGAGTTCATCCAATGACCATTCTGAATTCATTTTTTTCTCCTTGTTTTCTTCTGTTTTTTAATGGGGCGCGGTGTCCGCATTTATATCGAACACCGCGTGTGCTGTTTGAATTTGCGGGTTTGTTTACGATTTATTCCGCCAACGCCGAAAGCACCGACTGTTTTATTCCTCGCAGGCAAGCGCGATTATTGCATCCGCTATCATATGAGCGTTGAACATCAGCTCGTCAATGCCGATGAATTCATTGGGCATATGCACGGGGCCCGAAATTCCGGGCTGTTCGCTGCCGAACGCAACCGCATTGGGGAATGCGCGCGCATAAGTTCCGCCGCCGATCGAAAGGGGTTCCTTATATTCGCCCGTCCTGTCGGCATAGACCTTCAAAAGTTTGCTCACAAGCTCGCTGTCGGCAGGGATATAATGGCCGTCCTGCTGCTTTTCATGCGTGCAGACGGGGTTGAACTCCGCAAGTGCCGCTTTGAGTTTTGAACGGACTTCGTTCACGTCAAGGGAGATGGGGTAACGGAAATCGATTGAAATTTCGAATCCGTCATCGTCCCAAGCGATAACGCCCGGATTCATGCTCAGCCTGCCGCTTGCGTCGGAAACATCCAGACCGATGCTTTCGCCGTGCATGTCAAATCCGAACCTGTTGTGAAGAATGTCGATAACGCGTTTGTCCTCGCCCGTGAGCGGGAGTTCCGCAAGCATTGCAAAAGCTGCCTGCATTGCATTTTTGCCGAGTTCGGGCATTGAACCGTGTGCATCAAGGCCGATAACGGTGATTTCCGTTCCGTTTGCAAGTGCTTCAAGCTCAACGCCGAAGCCCTTTGCAAGAATGCCGCTGACGTGCTTTTCAACCTCCGTAATTTCAACCGGAACAAACGCCTTCACCTTGCCGCAGACAACGTTTGCGCGCGTGCCGCCGTTAATGCGGATATTTGTTTTTGCATTGCAGCGCATTGTGGCATGATAAATGCCTTTTTCGGAATTAACAACGGGATAATCCGCATCGGGTGAGAAAGTCAGCGTCGGAATCTCCGCAACCTTGCGATAGTGATCCATGCAGCCCCAGCCCGTTTCTTCATTCGTGCCGAGAATGATTCGGACACGGCGGCGCATGGGAATGCCGGCTGCCTTGATTGCGGCAAGTGCATAAATCGCACACACGGCGGGACCTTTGTCGTCCATTGTGCCTCGGCCGTAAATCCTGCCGTCCGCAATTTCCGCAGCATAAGGCGGATGAATCCAGCCTTCGCCCTCGGGAACAACGTCAACATGCGCAACAACGCCGAGCATCTCTTCTCCGCAGCCGTAGTCTATGCAGCCCGCGTAGCCGTCAAGATTCGTGGTTTCAAAGCCGAATGATTTACCGAGATTCAATGCATTTTCAAGCGCGCCGCGAACCGCCTCTCCGAAGGGTGCTCCGGGACCTGCCGCAGGGGCTTCAACACTCGGAAAACGGACGATTTCCTGAACGGAGCGAACAAGCGCATCCTTATTGTTATCGATAAACTGCTCCACCGCGGGGTAACGAACCTTTGTATTGCTCATTTATTTTCTCCTTTTCAGCAGGAAGCTCACCGTCGTTTTCGGCCGTGCCGCCGCACCGGGTACCGTGTTTCATTTCCCGCAAGGGTTGCAGATTCCGAAAAGCAGAGCCGCGCGGGTGATTCTTCCTTATTTTCTCAAATAATATTATACATCCCCGAAAAGATACTTGCAAGCTTTTCGAATATATGTTATGCTTTTATCACAGCAGATTCCGCTTTTTGCGGTACGCTGCCGGAAGCACCGGAAATAAAAGCGTTAAATTAATAAATTAAGCAGAAAGGTCTTTTACCATGAATTATAACATTATCGGCGAACCCTTCCCTGCAGTTGTCTGCACGCTCAACGCAGATGAAAGCATGATAACCGAACGCGGCAGCATGTGCTGGATGAGCCCGAATATGAAAATGGAAACCACTTCCAACGGGGGCATCGGCAAAGTTTTCGGCAGGATGTTTTCCGGCGAGGCTATGTTCCAAAATCGCTACACGGCCGTCGGCGGCACGGGCACCATCGCATTTGCGTCAAGCTTCCCCGGCTCGGTGCGCTGCTTTGACATCACACCCAACAACCCGCTCATCGTTCAAAAGAGCGGCTTCCTTGCAAGCGAAAGCACGGTTGAGCTCTCCGTCCATTTTCAAAAGCGTTTCGGCGCAGGGCTGTTCGGCGGTGAGGGCTTCATAATGCAGAAACTCAGCGGTTTCGGCAAAGCTTTCATAGAAATTGACGGCCATGCGGTTGAATACGACCTCCGCCCCGGGCAGTCCATCGTTGTAGACACCGGCTATCTTGCCGCAATGAGTGCGAGCTGCACAATGGATATTCAAACCGTCCGCGGAGTCAAAAATGGGCTCTTCGGCGGAGAAGGCTTTTTCAACACCGTTGTGACGGGACCGGGCAAGGTTCTGCTTCAAACCATGCCCATTAATGCCGTTGCGGGCTCCATTGCGCCGTATATTCCTTCCGGCGGCAAAAACTGACGGGCAGCGTCGGACAGCTCCGTTTGTTTTTGCGAAAGGGCAGGAACCTGCCCGGACTTTTGACCGCAAAAGCAAATTGTTCGCCGTTCCGATTCAAAAATTGAATTTGTATTTTAAAATTCGGAATCGGATATTTCGCAATGCGTTTTCGCATTTTCTTTCCGCTTGGAATAATGCTCCGCATTTTCGGCAAGAATATGATTCGGCAGGCAGCGAATTGCTGCTCGCTCATCTTGCCGTAAAACGGCATTTTCGGAGGAAAGAATGAATCATTCACGAAAATTTCGAAAGCTTATTGCAGCAGTCCTTTCAGTGCTTTGCATAGTTCTCTGCTGCACCGCATGCGGCGGCAACAGCAATAAGCCCACGCCGCGTCCGCAGAACACCGCAACCGCGCCCGGCACGACGGAGCTGAACACAACTCCCGCCGCAACGGATGCCCGCACGACCGACGGCATGAACACGGCCGAACCCGGCACTGATTCACCCGCAGGAACCGATGCACCCGACAGTGAAAAGCCCACCGAGGACGGCAGCGGGCAGATTGCCGATTTTCGGGAAGGCAAAGTTGTCAAACCCGAGGACGTTCCGGAAATTCGTTCCGCAGTCGAAAAAGAATATCCCGGTTATACGATTCAGTCCGTGACCCATGCACTGCTGTCCGACAGGCAGGCCTATAAAGTCACTCTTCAGGGCAGCGGCGACCTTGCGAAGGTTATATACATGCTTGCCGACGGCACGATAGTTGTTCCCAAAATGCAGGATTGAACGGCACTGCTGATTCCCGATTGAGCAACGCCCCCCGCTTGCTGCGGGATTCGGCAGGCTGCGGCGGAAATACACCGGGCGCAGCGAAAAAAATGTTTTCGGGCAGTTTTGATTGAACAAACTCCGGCTAAAGAATATTCAAACGTAATATTCAAAAACTCCGAATGCGTTTGCCGATGCATGTTTTCGGCCTTGCGCGTTCGGAGTTCTTTTTTTTGATTCAGTCACTGTTCACTTCTAATTTCGCTTGCCGCTTCAGTCGGTGTTCGATGACATGATTCGTCATTTTCGGCGGCATCGCAAACTATACCCGTCAAAGATTCATCGAAACATCTTTTATATCGCAATCAAGAAGCAGGGTACACAGTCGTTGACGATACGCAAAATTTGTTTGAAAGTTCCTGCCCGTATGTAGGTTTATTCTTTATGCTGCAAAGCATCTCAAGCCGTGATTGATCCCCGAGGGACTTTATCTGACGAATGAGGCTGCCCATGTCTATCGATACGCTCTCCTGCCGCAGGTTCTTCATCGGTATTCCAAGGTAAATTATAAGCGGCTCCGGTACACTTCTCACTATGCGGCATTAACGTGTCAGCCGCTTCCCTCTTTCGGGAACTCCCTGATTTCCGTCAAAAGCTGTCTCAGCTGATGCTGCTTTCGGCGGCAAGACAGCAAATCGGAGCTGAGTCTCCGTATTCTGAGGTCAAAACGAAAATGCGCGGCCCTTGCGAGCCGCGCACGATATTCGTTTCATGAATAATGTTTATGCCGTCAAACGGATAAACTTATGCATTCAGAGCCTTGTTTGCAACCTGAACAAGCTGGTTGAATGCGTTCATGTCGCTGATTGCGAGGTCGGCGAGAACCTTGCGGTTCACATCAACACCGGCAACCTTGAGGCCGTGGATGAGGTTGGAATAGTTGGTTCCGCAGATCCTTGCGCCCGCATTGATACGAGCGATCCAAAGCTTGCGGTACTCCCTCTTTTTGAGCTTACGGCCGACATAGGCATAAGCCATGGACTTCATGACCTGCTGGCTTGCCGCACGATAGAGTTTGCTCTTTGCTCCGTAGTAGCCCTTGGAGAGTTTAAAAACTTTACGACGCTTTTTAACTGCGTTTACTGCTCTTTTAATCCTTGCCATTGTGAATAATCCTCCTTATCTCTTGTAGGGGATCAGCTTGCTAATCTTGGAAACTTCTTCCTCAGCGATGTAGCCGATCTTGCGAAGGTTGCGGGTGCGCTTCGTAGTTTTCTTGGTAAGGATATGGCTCTTATAAGCCTTGCCCCTTTTGATTTTGCCGCTCTTGGTGAAGCTGAAACGCTTTGCGGCGCCCCTATGGGTCTTAATTTTCGGCATGGGAATTCCTCCTAAAAAATAATCAGTTCTTTGCTGCGGGTTTGGGAGCCAAAATCATTGCCATGTTGCGCCCTTCCTGCTTTGCCGGGCGTTCTATCACGGCATAATCCCGAACCATCTCATAGAATGCGTTCATAACATCGAGACCGACGCTGCCGTGGCTTATCTGTCTGCCGCGGAAGCGGATGGAAGCCTTGACCTTATTTCCGCTCTTCAGGAACTTGACACACGCCTTGGCCTTGACCTCCATGTCGTGCGTATCGATAGTTGAAGAGAGACGGATCTCCTTTGTTTCGACAACGGTTTGATTTCTGCGCTGTTCCTTTTCGCGCTTGATCTGCTCAAAACGAGCCTTGCCGTAATCCATGATTTTGCAGACGGGCGGGTTTGCGTTGGGAACTATCTTAACAAGATCGAGTTCCTTTTCGTCTGCGATTCTCAACGCATGTTCAATCTTGACAATACCAAGCTGTTCGCCTTTTTCGTCGATGAGTCGAACCTCTTTGTCACGGATCTCCTCATTGATCAACAATTCCTGAGTTGCTATGGGTTTCACCACCTTGAAAGAATTATTCAAACAAAAAACGCGCTGCCTAAGCACCGCGCACGCACAAATAAAATGTATTTGTTGCCGTTACTCTGCCTGCATAAATACCTGCGGCAAGTGAGAAGCGGGCGGCTTCTGCTTGAACATTAATATTATACGCAGTTTTCAGCCGATGTCAACACTTTTTTTCGATTTCGGTTAAATATATTTCACACGGTTCAAGCAGCAGTCGATGTCGGCTCTGCATCGCCGCAAGCCGAAATCGGGAGCACGGAGTCCGAATTCGGAATTTGAATGAAGGCAAGCTGAATCGTTTCATCAACAACATAAACCGTCAGCACCTGTTCATCACCAAGATTGGCAAGCAGAACGTAAACATCCCCTGTTTTGTCAATGTCGGCATCAAATCCGCATTCGCGGGAAACATCCGCAGCGCGGGTCATATCTGTGTCACCGACAATTGCGCGAATTGAGGTGTTTTTGGCGAAATTGTGTTTATAAAGCTCATCCGCCTCGATATTGCAGCCGTGTTGGGCGAGGCTGCGCACAATGCCGCCCGAAAAACTGTTTTTTTCGAGAAAAAACCGCCAGGCAAGTGCAATGATAAGCAGTGCGGCAGCAATAACAAGCAGCGTCCGCGCCGTTTTAGGTTCGATTTTTTGGTGACCGTCCGGTACATTTCCGGGACTTTTTCTTAAATGGTTCTTCATCCCCGCAAATATCTCCAATCAGTTAAGTTAAATCAGAAGAGTTTTACAGCGGGCAAAAATCTTTGTGCAAGCGCAACCGCCGCGATAAATGCCGCAAAGATAATGACCGCAGCAAGATCTCCCATATGAAATTTGAGAACGCGCATCCGCGTCCGCCCTTTGCCTCCGTGATAACAACGGCTTTCCATTGCCATTGCAAGCTCATCGGCACGGCGAAATGAGTTGACAAACAGCGGTATCAAAATCGGCAGCATTGACTTTGCACGTTTAAAAACATTACCGCTTTCAAAATCCGCGCCGCGTGCAAGCTGCGCCTTTGTGATTTTATCCGCCTCCTCAATAAGCGTCGGAATAAAGCGCAGCGCAACCGTCATCATCATTGCAAGTTCATGTGCGGGAAACTTGATAATTTTGAGCGGTGAAAGCAGTTTTTCAAGCCCGTCCGTAAGTGCGATGGGCGTTGTTGTAAGCGTCAGAAGACTCGTGCCGCAAACAAGCGTTGCAAGGCGCAGAACGACAAAAACAGCATTTGTCAGACCGTCCGCATATATATGAATGATCCACCAATCAACAATCGTCTTCCCTGTTTTGATAAGAAACAGGTTCATAACAAACATCAGCGGCAGCAGCAGCCGCATGGGCTTAAGAGCTTTCAGCATATAGTTCGCAGGAACTTTTGCAAGCACCGTTATAAGCACCGTGAACAGAATCACAGGTATAAACATTTCAATTCGTTTAACGATAAACACCGCAACGATATATGCAATCATCAGCAAAATCTTTGTTCGTGGATCAAGCCTGTGAACGACGGAATTGCCGGGAATGTATTGCCCCAAAGTAATATCTTTAAGCATTATGCAATACCTCTTTCAGCCACTTTTCGAACTTTTCGTTTGTGTACAGTCCATCCGGAATTTTACAGCCCATACCGCGGAGTTTTTCAACAAGCTGCGCGGTTGCCGGCGTGTCAAGGCCGATTGAAGCAAGCTCCGCCGTGCGGGAGAAAATCTCCGTCGGCGTGCCGACTGCGTATACTTTGCCGTTATTCAACACCGCAATGCGCTCAGCGGAGCGGGCAACATCCTCCATTGAGTGACTGACCATTATCACGGAGCAGCCCAATTCTGCGCGCAAACCCTCGATAGTTTTCATAACTTCCCTGCGGCCGCTGGGATCAAGCCCCGCCATAGGTTCATCCATAACCAAGTATTTTGGGCGCATCGCAATAATGCCCGCCAGTGCGGCACGGCGTTTTTTCCCGCCCGAAAGCTCAAAGGGCGATTTTTCCGCATCCTGCTTTGTATCAAGCCCCACAAGCTCCATTGCCTCATATGCACGAGTGCGTATTTCCTCTTCCGGAAGTTTTAAGTTTTTTAAGCCGAAGCAAATATCATCATAAACCGTGCTGTCAAAAAGCTGATAGTCCGGATACTGAAAAACCATGCCGACAAGTTTTCTTCCTGCGGCTCGCTGTTTTTTTTCGTTCATGTCAAAGCCGTCAACAATAACTCTTCCGCTTGTGGGCTGAATCAGACCGTTCAGCTGCTGAATAAGCGTTGATTTGCCGCTGCCGGTGTGCCCGATGATGCCGAAAAACTCGCCGTCTTCAACGGTAAGGTTAATATCGTACAGCGCGGTGAACTGAGTTACGCTGCCGGGCATATATGTATGGGTCAGATTTTCAATAATAATGGGCATAATTCGTTTGCCATCTCCTCAACGGTCATTGCATTGCAGGGCTTAATGATGCCGCTTGCCGCAAGGTCATCGCGCAGCTCAACCATCGGCGGAACGTCCAGATTTATTTTTCGCAATTCCGTACCGCGCCTGAACACCTCCGCCGGTGTGCCCTCAAACGCAACAAGGCCTTCATTCATCACAATCACGCGGTCCGCAATCACTGCCTCCTCCATGTATTGTGTTATCATAATCACCGTAATACCCTTTTTGCGGTTTAAGTCTTTAACAATTCGAAGGATATCCTTCCGCCCGAGCGGGTCAAGCATCGCCGTTGCTTCATCAAGAACGAGTACCTGCGGCTCAATTGCAAGCATCCCCGCAATTGCAATGCGCTGTTTCTGCCCGCCCGAAAGCATATGCGGCGCGGATTTTGCGTAATCAAGCATGTCCACAGCCTCAAGTGCATCGTGAACGCGGCGCAGGATTTCTTCCGTGGGTACGCCAAGATTTTCCGGACCGAATCCGACATCCTCCTCAACCACTGTCGTCACAATCTGATTATCGGGATTTTGAAAAACCATGCCGACTTTTTTGCGTATATCAAGCGTTTTTGACTCATCCGCCGTGTCCATTCCGAACACAGTCACGCTGCCGGACGACGGCAGCTGCAATGCATTGAGCATTTTTGCAAGGGTTGATTTACCGCTGCCGTTATGCCCGACAATTGCAACAAATTCACCGTCCGCAATGCTTATGCTGACCCCGCGGAGAGCCTCCGTTTCGGAGTTCTCGTATGAATATTTAACGTCATTTATTTTAATCATCAGTTATTCCGTATCAACGCCGCCGAACTGCGGCTGTTCTTAACAATTCATTATACTATGCACCGCATTTCATAGCAAGTATATAAGAATTTGAAGTTTTTACCCATTATTTTTGAGAATTTTCGCACTCTGCCCCTCCGCAGCGCACGAACCCCGCAGGGCTTGCGCTCTGCGGGGTCCGCCGCCCGACAAAGTCGGGGTGAATCAATTCAGTTTGCTGCAATGCCGGCCTTTCGGCTGCACTGCACCGAGGTTAGGCTCAGTCTTCTTCCTTCTTGCGGAAGATAACAACGCCTGCGCTCGCAACGATCGCTGCAATACCAACGCCGATGAGGCTCATTGCGCCGGTTATAGGCGGATTGGGAGCATCGGTGGGAACTGCGGTGGGCTCATCGGTGATGGGCGCTTCGGTGACGGGCGCTTCGCCGACCACGATTGAACCGTTCTCTGCGAAGAACGCGATGGGCGTGTTCTCGTGTTCGCCTACGGGCATGTTGAAGAATTCCTTAACGAGGATCTCGATGGGCATTTCCGTGCCGTCCTCAAGGCCTTCCGCAACGGTGAAGTTCATCGTGAAGATCTTGCCGCTGCCGCTTACCGGGTCGGTGGGAAGCATGGAGCCGAGGCGTACGCTGCCGGGGATGCTCTGGAAGTCGAGGATGTTCATGCCGCCAAGATCCTTGATGGCCTTCATAATCTCGCCTTCGTCAACGCTGTTGAGCGTGAGCTTCTCTGCGTCGTACTGTACCCAGATGTTCATGCCGTTTGCCTCATATTCGCCGTCGATGGTGAGATCGACGCTGACCTGGCTGCCTGCTGCAACATAGTGCGTGCCGCCGACGCTGAAGATAACGTCACCGGGTGCGGGAGTTACGGGCTCGGGAGTATCCGTGGGGATCTCGGGAGTGGGAGTTTCGTCACCGGGCTCGGGAGTATCCGTGGGAGGCTCGGGAGTGGGGCTGTTGGTGATAACAGGGGTGGGAGAATCCGTAATAACGGGAGTTTCGCCGCCGCCGGGGATGATTTCAACATCGGTTGCATCGTTCTGGCCGAGGAGGTATACGGTGAAGTTGTAGGTGTAGCCTGCTTCGAACTCGTAATCATCCGCACGGCCGCCGATGTTGCCCTGAGCGGAAGCGATCCAGATACGGTCACCGGGAGTCGGGTTCGCAATGCACCAGTCATAGGTACCTGCGGGTACTTCGATGGTGACGGTGTTGTTGATAACGATGTTGCTCGTTGTGGTGCTGCCGTCTGCATTTACGGGAATCTTATACTCGAATGCATCGTACAGACCTGCGGGTGCGTTGCCGCTCTGGGTGAGAGGACCTTCTACGGGGATCTCATTGCCGAATGCGGTTGCATCTGCATCGAGGAGCATCTGATAACCGGAACCGTCGCCCCAAACATCGCCAACGGTGAGGCTGATGGTAGCGGTGGTTGCGCTGGGATCACGATACCTTGCCTTGATGGTCAGGTCGGAGTAAACGGGTGCACCGTTGTAGTCCCAACCCGTGAATACGTAACCCTCATGCTCGGGAGGTGTGGGGAAGTCGGCTTCATCAAGGATGGTGCCTGCTTCAACGGTGTAGCCGCCGGGGATGGGTTCGTTGGTGAGACCGTCAACGAAGATTACATCGTATTCGGGAACTTCGATGGGAGCAACGGGCATGTTGTTCTTGGTGTAAAGAACGGTTACTTCTGCGCCGGTGCCGATGGTGCCGCAAAGGGTTGCTGCGCCGGTTGCGGGATCGATAACGAAGAGCTGACCTTTGTCGTTTTCAACCTTGGAGTACTGTGCCCAGAAGAGCTGGTTGGTGTTGTGATCCCAAACAGTGGCCTGAACGTACTCAAGACCATGGCCTGTTCCGCCGATCGCGGTGCAATTGCCGTTGGTGAGGTTGATGGAGTAGAGAACAGCATTGTTTGCTTCGTAGCTGAGACCGTATGCATTGCCGCTGCCGTCGATTGCAAGGGTCATGATGGTGTCAGAACCTGCATTGAGAACAGCAACTTCGGTAAGCGTACCGGTTGCAAGGTTTACGGTGTAGATGGAACGACCGTCTGCATCGTTTTCTGCGATAGCGTACATTTCGCCTTCTGCATGGTTGTATGCCATAGCAACAACAACGCGGCCTGCGCTGGTGCCGGGGTATGCAACCTGGTGGGTGTCAGCGTTCATGATGTAGAAGCGGGTGTCGTTGGTGTCGCTGTCATACATGAAGCCGTATACATTGCCGCCTGCGAATGCGCCGCCGAAGGTGGAGCCCATTGTGCCGAAGTTTTCGATAACGCTGGGATCATAATCAGCGAAACCGCCCCAGATGCCGGAAGTGCCTTCGGGATCGAATGCGATGTAGCCTTCAAGGTTTACAGTGGGCAGAGCCTCGGTTACGGTAACGGTTGCGGAACCGGAAACGGTGGGATCTGCAACGGAGGTTACGGTAACGGTGGTGGTGCCTTCCGCAACGCCGACAACAACGCCGTTTTCGTTAACGGTTGCGATCGCGGTGTTTGCGGTGCTGAAGGTAACGTTCTTGTTGAACGCTTCTGAGGGGAGAACGGTGTAGGAAACAGTTGCCCTGCGGCCTGCGGGAACGGAAACTGCTTCAACATTGATTGCGTTGGGGGTTACGGGTGCGCCGACGTATACATTGTCAACGGTTGCGTAGTCGCCTTCCCTATCAATGCTGCCGTCCTTCTGATAGGACCAAGCAACGGTGTGCTCACCTGCGGTGAGTTCGACTGCATAGGTGGTCCAGGTTTCAACGCGGTTCCACTTTGCAACTTCGGTGCCGTCAACAGTGAGATGGAGACCATCCCAAACGGTGTTGCCGGAGCCTTCGCCGAAAGACATAAAGTCGAACTGGAGGATGTCACCTGCTGCCGCGGTAACCGTGGTGGAAACCGTGGAGGTGGAGTTTGCGACGTTGACGTTGGTGCTCTTTGCAGCATCGCCGTCTACGATCCAAGGATGGTCGCCTTCAGAAGTGAAGGTGAGGGTTCCGCCTGCAACGTTGAGAGCCTCATTGAGGTTCGCAGCGTCTGCGGGTGCTGCAGCGGTACCGGTCTTGGGCGCGGTGCTAAGACGCGGATCGTTCGCTGCAGGGGACTCTGCCATGACAGGAACGGTAACCAGAGAGAGTACCATCATGACTGCCATAAGCATTGCGAGGAATTTCTTCATGCGTGAATCTCCTTCCAAAGAATTATAAGTCTAATATCCTCTGCGGATCCCGCTTCGGATAATAGCTTTGAAGCAAATGACCGATTCGAGTGAGCTGCGAACGCCGAATTGTGCCGTTGTTCCGCACATACTCTATGGTCGATTAATATTATATCAAATCTTTCGCAAACATGCAAACAATTTTTTGCATTATTTTGATTTATTTTTGACACAATCTTTTGCCGCATATTCCCTTTAATTCAAAGTGTTTTCTGTATTACCTGTATTAATCTTCCTCAATATCGTGAAAAAGAGCGGAGAATTTTAAAAAATTATTTGAAATTTTATGTAGACTGTTTTGGCGTTCTTTTTCATTTGAGCGTGCGGTAATACTATTCGATTTTAAATTCTTAGCAGAGCTGATTGCAAGCGCTCCGCATCACATGCTCCGCCGGATTCACACGCTCCGCTGCACCGAAAACACACCGATATACGGCTTGTGCGGTTGACATTTGCCGACCGCAATTGTAAAATTAACATGCGTTCGGCGGCAATGCCCGCTTTATCGCCATGCATCCGAAAAGCCGAATCAAATGCGGTTCAACTTTGCAGATTTGCTCAACTTTTCGGTTCAGAAACTTTTTGGAGACAAAACTATGCGCTTTATTCCGCTTTTCAGCGGTTCATCGGGAAATTGTTCCGTTATTCAAACGGAGAAGGCGACCCTGCTTGTTGATGCGGGGCTGACCGGCAAAGCTGTTTGCGGAGCGTTGGCTTCCGCGGGCATCAATCCCGCCTCTATTGACGGCATTCTTGTTACACACGACCATATTGACCACACCCGCGCCGTCGGAATACTTTCACGCAAGTACGATATGCCCGTTTATGCCAATGCCGGCACATGGGAGGCAATGAATCCCATCGTGAAGCAGGTGGATTTCAGGAACGTGCGTGTTTTTCGCACAGATGAAGATTTCTATATCGGAGACATCAATATTCTTCCTTTCAAAACGCCGCATGACGCAAAGGAGTCCGTCGGCTTCATATTCATCAGCCGTGGAAGCAAGCTTGCGTACATGACCGATATCGGCTGCGTTCACGAATCCATGCTGAATCAGGCTGCGGGAGCACAGCTTGTTTTCATTGAATCGAACCACGATGTTCAAATGCTGAAAACCGGCCCTTACCCTTATGTGCTTAAAAAACGCATTCTGTCCGATAACGGGCATCTCTCCAATGCGGACTGCGGTGCAGCGCTTGTCCGCCTGTATTCAACCGGGGTTCGTCGAGCCGTACTCGGGCATTTGAGTCAGGAAAACAACACCGAAGAGACGGCCTTCTCAACCGTTACGCAAGCGCTTGAAGCGGCGGGAATATCCGATATGCAGCTTGTTGTTGCAAAGCGCGACGGAGTCACCGGAGTTTTTGAAGTTTGATTTATACACGCCGCCAACCGTCGGAGCCGAACGGAGGCTGCCGAATCCGGCGTATCGGTTCAAAAGGTTTTATTATGAAAATCAGAATTATCTGCGTTGGCAGACTGAAAGAAAAATTTTATACGGATGCCGTGAACGAGTTTCGCAAACGCCTCGGAAGGTTTGCGGAAGTTGAGATTACCGAACTTGCGGACGAACGCGCGCCGGAGGGATTAAGCCCGGCGGAACTTGAGCAGGTCAAGGCAGCGGAATGCAGCCGCATCCTTGAAAAAATCTCACGAGAGGACACGGTTATTGCGCTTGATATTGCGGGAAAACAGCTTTCATCAACTGAGCTTGCGGATAAACTTTCCTATTATATGTTGAACGGCAGAAGCCGGCTTGTTTTCGTAATCGGCGGCTCAAACGGGCTGAATGACAGTGTGCTGCATCGTGCCGACTTCAGGCTCAGCTTTTCAAAGCTGACGTTTTCGCACCAGATTTTTCGGATCATGCTGCTTGAGCAAATCTACCGTGCCTTCAAAATCATGAACAACGAACCGTACCATAAATAAAACAACCCGTTCCCGCATGGGCGGCAAAACAATAAAAAGAAGGAAATGACAGAAAATGATGAACGAAAAAGAGCTGCCCGTTTACGCCGCATTGGACAGAATGGGTATTGAATATACCCGCATTGAACATCCCGCTGCCGCAACCATGGAAGCATGTGCCGCGATCGGCGAGGGCACCGGTGCAAGCCACTGCAAAAATCTGTTTCTCACAAACAGGCAGGGCACGGCATTTTTTCTTGTTATGCTCGGCAGCAGCAAAAAATTCCGAACCGCATCGGTCAGCAAACAGCTCGGCGTTGCAAGGCTGAGTTTCACAACAGCGGAGCAGCTCGAAAACATACTCGGACTCACCCAAGGTTCCGTGACGGTCACCGGACTTCTTAACGACACAACGCATTGCGTTCGCGTTGCAATCGACAGGGACCTGCTCAATGAGGAACGCATACTGATTCATCCAAACATAAACACTGCGTCTCTGGTCGTTAAAACAAGCGACATCCTGCGTTTTCTTGACCTGCTCGGATATGAATTCACACCGATTGCGGTTGAAGACGCGGATGCTGCCGTTCAGAGCGGTTCACTTTGCACGGATAAACCGCCGAACGTTTTCTGTTGCAAAAAACCGCCGTGCAGAGTATAATAGAATATGCCGAATTCTGCGGGATACAAGTCGCTTTTGTCAAAGCCCCTTGTATGCGAACACGCAAAAAAGGTCGAACGCGTTCCGAATCCGGCTTTCGGAGCTGCAAAAAATTAAACAGATTGAAAAGGATTTTTTAATGGATAATAACGGCAGCAACGCCGCAATTCGCGGCAAGGTTCATTTCATCGGCATCGGCGGCTGTTCGATGAACGGGCTTGCACAGATTCTGCGCGGGCGCGGATTCGAAGTTCAGGGGTCGGACAGCACAACATCGCCCTTCACAAAGCGGCTTGAGGAACTCGGCATTCCCGTTTTCATCGGACATGATCCGAAAAACGTTGAAGGCTGCGGCACTGTTATATATTCAGCCGCAATAAAACCCGACAACCCGGAACGCGTCCGCGCACGCGAACTCGGCATTCCGGAAATCGAGCGTTCCGTTGCTCTCGGCATTATCAGCCGAAGCTATCGCGAAGTCATCGGAATTGCCGGCTGCCACGGCAAAACAACAATCACCTCCATGCTTGCACTCATTGCCGAAAACGGCGGACTTGATGCGACCGTTCATGTCGGCGGCATGGTTGATTTTCTGCACGGCGGCATTCGCTTGGGTTCCCACGACCTTTTTGTTACCGAAGCATGTGAATACGTTGAAAGCTTTTTGACGCTGCATCCAACGGTTGTGCTTATCAACAATATCGACAACGATCATCTTGACTATTTCAAGACAATGGATAACATTGTCAATGCGTTCCGCAAATTTGTTGCAAGAATGCCCGCCGACGGTTTGTTTGTCGGCTGCACCGACGATTCGCATGTGCGGCAATTGCTCGGCGAATTCGGCGGCAGAAAAACAACATACGGACTTGACCTCACCAATTCGCCGGATTATTACCCTGCGGATGTGCATTATGATGAACTCGGCTGCGCTTCCTTCGACCTTATGCACCGCGGGGAAAGACTCGGAAGAGTCACGCTTCATGTTCCCGGACAGCACAATATGCTCGATGCAATTGCAGCATCCGCCGTTGCACTTGAACACGGCACGGATATTCAAACGGTCATAACCGCACTTGCCCGATTCCGTTCGGTGCAGCGCCGCTTCGAATACTACGGCGAACGAAACGGCGTTCGTGTTTTCCATGATTATGCGCATCATCCCGCCGAAATTCGCGCCGCAATGGACTGCGCACTGCGCACTCCGCACAAAAAGCTTTTTGTTGTTTTCCAATGCAACAGCTTCACCCGCGCAAGAACGCTCTTCACCGAAAACGTTGACTGTTTCAGGGGCGCGGACAAAGTGCTTGTGCCCGATATTTACCCCGGCAGAGAGAAGGACGACGGCTCTGTTCATGCACGCGACATGGTTGCGGGCATCAATGCCCAAACGAGCAACGCCGAATACATACCGACTTTTGAGCAGATTAACGATTACCTGCTGCATAATGCTGCTGCCGGAGACATCGTTCTGACGCTCGGAAGCGGCGATGTTTATAAACAAACCAAGCTTTTTTTGCAGTAAAGCGATTAATTAATCAAAACACTTACCTCGTATGAAAAAACTTAGTTGCGGAATACTTTTGTTTATTTCGGCTCTCATCTGGGGCATAACTTTTGTTGCGCAAAGCGATGCCTCGGCGCATATTGAGCCGTTCACCTTTAATTTTGTTCGCTTCTTAATCGGTTCGGCGGTGCTTCTGCCGTTCATTCCGATATTCGGCCGATTTGAAGCAAAAAAAGCAGCGAACAGCTCGGCGATTGATTCAGCCCCGGCAGCTCATGAAAAAAGCAGTTCAAAAAAGCTGCTTGTCGGCGGCATTCTTTTGGGCATCATGCTCTGCATTGCCTCAAATTTGCAGCAATTGGGCATTACAAACGGCGACTCCGTCGGCAAAGCCGGGTTCATAACCTCCGTTTATATAATGCTTGTTCCTGTTGTGGGATTGTTTTTCAAAAAAAAGACACATCCGCTGATTTGGCTCTGCGCCGTCGTATCAGCTGTCGGATTGTATTTTTTGAGTGTTGACCCTGCACGCGGAGCGTTCAATATTGAGTTGTCCGATCTTGCGTACCTTGGATGCGCAGTGTTTTTCGCTGTGCAGATAATCCTTGTTTCGATTTACTCCCCGCAGGTGAACTGTATCGCTCTGAGCTGCATTCAATTTGCTGTTGCGGCCGTGTTCAGCGGTATCGGCATGTTGTTTTTTGAAACTCCCTCATTTGCTGCAATACTGAATGCCGCAGGGCCGCTGCTCTATGCGGGCATTCTGAGCTGCGGAATAGCTTATACCCTGCAAGTTATCGGGCAGCGCGGCATAGACCCCGCGATCGCTTCCCTGATTATGTGCCTTGAATCCGTTTTTTCGGTAATTGCAGGTTTTTTATTGCTCAATCAGCGTATGACCCCGCGTGAAATTCTCGGCTGCGGAATCATGTTTGCCGCCACGGTCGCCGCACAGCTGATTCCTTCAACACAAAAGAAAAACAGCCGCAATTAACTTACGACTGCATATAAGCGCCGCTGAACATTTCGGCATTAAACCCCTGCGAATCGACTGACCCGCAGGGGTTTGAGTTTTGATTTGCACATATCGTTCTCAACACTCCTCCGCTTTCATAAGCAGCTCAAACTCCTCGCAAACAACGGGAATGTCCTGAGAAAATTCAAGTCCGCAGGCAGCATATTCGTCCCGGAAGAAATCCTCGTGAACCTTGCGCCAATAGGCAAGGCTTTTGTCGCCCTCGCCCTCGCAGAAAGCATGATGCGCACTTACGTCACAAAACGGAACAATGTAGACCTTTGTTGTTCTGATAACGCAGACCGCCTCATCTCGGGAGTTCAGTATGATGCTGTATTCTCCCTCCGTCGGAATCGGCTCATTATCGATTTTGTAAAGCTCCTCGGCGGAAGCCGTGCCCGTTTTTATGCCGCGCAGCACAAGTTCGGCAAGCTTGTCCGGTGCGCCGCCGAATTGCCACGCCTCGTATTCATTATGTTTGATGCCGTTTTTCTCGGCAAATTTGCTCCAAAGCTGCTCTGCTGTCATATTTTCACCTTCTTTTTAATGCAGTAAATACGTTGATGCCCCGTTCCCGCCCTCGCCTTCGGTCAATGCACGGTGGTAAAAATGCTCAATGAGTTTTGCAAGCGTAACAATCGGGGCCGAACGATAATAAAAACCTGCCCGACGGTTCAACTTGTTGCAGCTTTTAACTCAGCTGCGGAGTTTTGCATTCGCCCCGAAAGCTACATATACCTAAATTTTTTATTCAATTTCCGTAAGCCAGTTAAGCTGCTGAATCATATTATCGGTGCAGCGCAGCTCACGGGACATTGCATCGATCTGCTTTTGAAGCGCGCGAACGTCCACGGTGCTCAAAATCACAATTTCGGAACGGGTCACGCGATCGCACAAGCTGCTTGCATTGCCCGCAAGATCGCGATAAGCATCGATTTTTATTTTCAGGCAATCACGCTTTGCAATAAGCTCGGTAATGCTTTTCCCGTCGGGAGTTTTTGTGGTACAATTGCATATATTTATCTTTGCGATCAGGTACTCCAGCCGCGCAATGCAGCCGTCCAGCTCCGAAATCAGCTCTGCGGGATCCTCTTCGGGGTTTCTTCCCTGCTGAACCTTTGAATTTCTGTACAGCCTTGAATTCAATTGTTCAATGCGGCGATTTAAATCCGCTCTTTCCTGCAATGCTTCTGCAAGTTTCATTTTTATGACCATACCTTCCGCCGCAGCGAAAGCTTCCTTTCTTTAATTTTTATATCAGCTTTTGCGGAATGATTTCGCTGCCGTGAAACGGTTATAGCCGCAAAGCACATATGTCCGCCGCTCAAACGCACATCAAGCGGTTCAATACGCACTTATTCGTTCCGTTTAATCCTCCGCAAATTGTCCGAGTATGCTGCGGTATTTATGATAGAACTCCTCAAATTCACCGTTTTCGATGCTGCTCCTCATGTTTGCTGTCATCTCGTTGTAAAACCACAAATTGTGCAGCACACAGAGTCGCATACCGAGCCGTTCGTCAGCCTTCAGCAAGTGACGTATATATGCGCGGGAGTAACTTTTGCATGCGGGACAACCGCAGTTCTCCGCTATCGGGCGGGAATCAAGTTTGTATTTTTCGGCAAGCAGCCGCATTTTGCCGCTCCAAGTGAAAACATTTCCGTGCTGTGCATTGCGCAGCGGCAGCACACAGTCAAAAAAATCCACCCCGCGATGAACAGCCTCAAGGATGTTCAGCGGTGTGCCGACGCCCATTAAGTAGCGCGGCTTGTCTTTTGGCATGTAGGGTTCAACTGCCTCAATTATATCGTACATTTCATCGGCAGTTTCGCCGACGGCAAGTCCGCCTATCGCATAACCCGCAGCGGGAACCTGCGCGATCTGCCGCATGTGACGAATGCGAAGATCCGAATACGTTCCGCCTTGATTGATTGCAAACAGCAGTTGATTCGGGTTGAGCGTGTCCTCAAGCGCGTTGAGCCTGTCCAATTCGGCACGGCAGCGATGGAGCCAGCGCGTGGTACGTTCAATTGAATTTTCAACGTATCCCCGCGGTGCAGGATTCTGAATGCATTCGTCAAATGCCATTGCGATCGTTGACGCAAGGTTGGATTGGATACGCATGGATTCCTCCGGACCCATGAAAATCTTCTTCCCATCGATATATGAAACAAAGCTCACGCCTTCCTCACGGATTTTTCGCCTGTGTGCAAGCGAAAAAACCTGAAAACCGCCGCTGTCCGTCAAAATCGGTGCATCCCAATTCATGAATTTGTGCAGACCGCCGAGCTTGCGTATAAGCTCATCACCCGGACGAATATGCAGGTGATATGTGTTGGAAAGCTCCACCTGACAACCGATTCGGCGCAGATCATCCGTTCCCGCTCCGCCGCGAATTGCAGCCGCAGTGCCGACGTTCATGAAAACGGGAGTTTCAATTTCGCCGTGAACCGTGTGCATCCTGCCCATTCGCGCATTGCCGCAGGTCGTTATCAATTCAAATTTTCCGTTCTGCATTCTTCCGTTCTGCATTCTTCCGTTCTGCATCAATCCCGCTCGCTGTCCGTGTATTTATAAATAAAAATCGGAATCGGGGGTTCCTTTTTCCAATTGTGAAAAAAAGTTGAAATAACCTGAAACCTGCCGCTGTCGATTTCGCGAAGCAGTTCAAGCAGCGTGTCCCGTTCCTCGAATCCCGTCGCCCCTCCGTGGTAGATGGTTACACACATCAATCCGCCCTTTTTCAGCAGTTCAAGCCCCGCCGAAATTGCGGCAAAACTCGTGTCCGCATGGGTAAAAATTCTGTGGTCGCCCCCGGGCAGCCAGCCAAGGTTAAAAACAATGCAGTCCACCGTCTCCGGTTCGGCATAGTTCGCCATATTCGAATGGGAATCAAGGTGAACCTCCGCCCGCAATCCGCGTGCGGCAAGCAGAGCGTTTGTGCTGCCCACCGCTTCCTGCTGAATATCAAAGGCAATGACGCGCCCGTAGGGACCGACAAGTTCGCATAAATATGCCGTGTCACGTCCGCGGCCCGCCGTTGCATCGATGCAGAACGCGCCTGCCCCGATGCGGCCGTTTATAATGCTGTGTACAAGTTCTGTTGCGTTCATGTTACTAATTATATCAGCCGAGTTTTAATCATGCAACCGCACGAATACGAATAGTTTCAATATTTCCCGGGAAATGCCGCCGAAAAGCCGCTTTTTGCCGAAAACCTTTTCCCGAGACAATTTATTTCCCGAGAAATAACGCTTATCGGACGACGCGGCATGTTCCGACGCCGTAGTATTTGAAACACTCCAAAACCTCGCGCGTTATAACCTCACCCGGCATGACCGGAGGAATTGCGGGAGGGCAGCCGACGGTGGAAATTGAGCAGATTCTGCCGAGGCAATCCTCCGCAGGCAGCAGCTCGGACGGGCTCAGCAGAGCTTCGCGCGGGGAAACCGCGGCGGGCGGAAACGGAATTTTCGGCGGTTCCGATACAATTTTCGGCTTTTTCGGAATATTCAAAAGTGCGTTGCTCAACCTTTCGAAATGCACGGCGGGAAGCAGCGGCGACAGCATAAAGACTATAAAATCATCGTCAAAAAACTCCGAAAATACGCCGTCATTTTCCAGCATATGAGCCATATCCGCGCCTGTATAGCCAAACGGTTTCGGGCGAAGCGTGAGTTTCAGCGGTTCGGATTCAAACACATTGAAACCGTGTAAAGTCAGTTTCGCTTTAAGCTCCGCAGCCTGTTGAAGAAAACCCGCAAGCTCGGCGCAAAATTTCTCCGCCGATGCGTTAAATGCGTCAAGGGACTGCAAAATTAAATATGATGGGCTGCTTGACCCAAACACCGAAAAGGCCGCTTTTGCTTTTTCCGTCATGCCTTTCGGCGCATTTCGGGAAATATGCAGGTATGCGCCGCCCGTCAGCACGGGCAAAGTTTTATGCGCCGAATCGCAGCAAATATCCGCACCGGCTTCCGTCGGATGCAGCGGAAATGCCGAAAAATCGCGCTGCTCGGCTCCGCCTTTCGGCAAAAATCGAAGGTATGCGCCGTGCGCATTATCCACCGCAAGCGGAACACCGGCAGTATGGCATTCGCGGGCAATACCTGCAATATCAAGAACATTTCCGAGATAATCCGGGCTTGTGACATAGACCGCCGCAGGACGGCGCGGGCAGGCCGCAAGCGCAGCGCGAACATCGGCCGGAGTGATGGGGCAGCTGTGATATGTCCCTCCGGCCGCAGGGCGGAGCCATACGGGCTGAATGCCGAGCAGCGCAGCGGCATTCACAAACGCCTTGTGCGCATTTCTGCCGGCAAGAATGAGCGGCGAAGCATTCGGTTCATCGGGTGAATCGAACCGACACGTTTCGCCGTTCCGCCGTTCGCAAAAATCGGCCGCAAGCAGATACAGCATTACCTGTATGCAAAGCGTCGACCCGCCCGCCGAATAGAATGTATCGGCTCCGAACAGGCGGCTTGCATTTCTTTCGCTCTCCGCAATTATGCCGTCAGGTGCAAAAAGCTCGTCCGCACCCGTAATTTCGGTTATATCAAGACTTTCGCAGCCAAGAACAGAAACACCCTTATGTCCGGGCATATGCAGCCGTGCGGCATCGCTCTTTGCGTAATTATTTACAAAATCGCATATCGGTGTTTTCATTGATAAAGCGTTTTAAGCAGACACCACGCGGACAAAATCACGCGGGTGCATTTGCTTCATCGGATTCCGCTGCCTTGATCTCGCGTGCAACGGCAACCATCAGCGCGCATTCCATCCTTTTGCGGAACAGGTCGCAGCCGTATTCATAAATGCCGCGAACGGAACCCGTGGAATGATACGCATTTGCGGCACAGCCGCCGGAGCAATAGAGCCTTGCCCAGCAGTCGCGGCACTCCTTGCGCGCATAAACATTGCAGGCGGCGAATTCATCGCGCACGGCGGTGTTTGTAACGCCCGTCCAAATGTTTCCGAGCAGAAATTTATCATCCCCGACGAATTGATGACAGGGATACAGATCGCCCCACGGAGTGACCGCCATGTATTCCGTGCCGGAACCGCAGCCCGATATGCGCTTATATATGCACGGACCGCCCGCAAGGTCAATCATATAGTGATAAAACGTGAACGGCTTGCCCTCGTCATCGCGCTTGAGCATAAGTTCGGCAAGTTGTTCGTATTGTTCGAACACTGTCGGCTTATCCTGTTCGGTAAGCGCGGCGGGGTCGCCCGCACCTGTCACAACGGGTTCCATGCTCAATTCGGAAAAGCCGAGATCGAGCATCACCTTTATGTCCTCCAGAAAATCGGGGTTTGCGTGAGTAAACGTGCCGCGCATATAATACCCTTTGCCCTTACGCGCTTCAACAAGCTTTTGGAACTTCGGAACGATTGTTTCCCAGCTGCCCTTGCCCGCATAGTCCACGCGATACCTGTCGTGAACTTCCTTCCGTCCGTCAAGGCTCAGAACAACGTTGCTCATCTCCCGATTTGCAAAATCGATAACATCATCGTCAATAAGCATTCCGTTGGTCGTGAGCGTAAAACGAAAGTTCTTGCCCGCCTGCTTTTCAATGCTGCGTGCGTATTCAACAAGCTGCTTTACGACATCAAAATTCATCAGCGGCTCACCGCCGAAAAAGTCAACCTCAAGGTTGCGGCGCGAACCGGAGTTTTCAACCAAAAAATCCAGCGCGCGTTTACCGACATCAAAGCTCATCAATGCGCGTTCGCCGTGGTATTTCCCTTGGCTTGCAAAGCAATAGGAGCAATTGAGATTGCAGGTATGCGCAATATGCAGGCACAAAGCCTTAACAACGCCGGACGTTGCGGCTTTCAGCGCACCCGCCATTGGTTCAAACGTATCCTCAACGAAGAGCTTGCCCGAATTTTTAAGCTCGGTTATTTGGTCATAGCATTCATAAATATCGGAAATCGTCACGGCATCGGCCGTGCTTCCGCATTCGGTGCCGCAGTATTTTTCGGCAATTTCCGAAATAAGTTCGCCGCGGGTTTTTGATTCGTATCCCGCGATAAGGTCATAGGCGATATCGTCAACGACATGGACCGCGCCTGAGCAAACGTCCAAAACGATGTTGTAACCGCCGAGTTTATATTGATGAATCATAGGAAACTTACCTTCAGTGCTGCATTTATGCAAGCTTATTGTAATGTCAAAAATGCCGCCCCGAAAGGGCGGCACCTCGGTTTAAGAAACTTTGAACAAAGCAACGCTCCCGATAAATCGGGCATCATCGCTTTTTAACCCGTAAAGCTTATTTGTCTTTGTTTTCGCAAGCCTGGTTTGCAATGCCGCAGCTGGTCTTGCAGGCAGACTGACAGGAAGTCTGGCATTCGCCGCAGCCGCCGTTCTTGGCACTCTCGCAAAGATCGCGGGTCTTAATGGTGTTGATGTGCTTCATATCGCAAATCCTCCGAATTTTATGTCGCTGACTGTAATTATAGCACGTCCGCAAAGGACTGTCAACGAGTTGACCGAAGAAAATTCACCGAAGCAATAAAATCAGGTTCTTCTCTCAGTGTTTTCCGTATGTCGGCACGGGTGCAAGCTGCGGCGGAGTGTGCCGCTCGTCCGGCGGTATAAGCTCGTAAAGATAATACACCCGAACTTTTCCTTCAAGGTAGAACTTCTCCTTGCTTATAAGCCGATAGTTATATGTGGAAAGTGTTTTATCCCTTGTAACAACAAAATCGACTTTGCCCATCCGCACCGCCTCGCGCTGTTCGCGGTTCATCTCCGTGAGCGGAATATTCAGCGTGCAGAAAAATTTGCAGTTCGGCAGGATTCCGCTTGCGGTGTAAAAACCGCCGTCCAAAAAGCCGTAGTTCAGCAAGGTCGGATTTTCAATCCCGGATTGCTTTATTTTTTCGGCAAATTTATACTGCGGGAGCTCTTCTTTTTTATATGACATCAGATATCTGTTAGGAGTTGCAAGCAGTGCAAAAGCCGTGCAGAACACAAGGAAGAACCCAACGGCGCAGCGGAACCCCCGCTTTGTTTTTGCAAAATCGGAAAGAGCCACCTTTTTTTCACGCCGTGCGGATAAACCGCGTTTTTTGCGGACTTTGCGCATTTTTTTCAAAACATCGGGCAGCATCGCAAAGCCGTATATTGAAAAGACCGTCAGAATAAATGCATAATACGGATAGGCGCGCCCGCCTATATAAACGAAAAAGGCCGTGAACAGAAAACAGGAAAGCATATATGCGTTTTCGGGGCTGCGCCTGTCCCAAATCATGCCGAACGGAGCAAAAATCAAAACCTGCGGATTCGTCACAAAAGCTTTGCCGATGTTAAAAAGCAGCTTCCAAAGAGTTTTAAAAATCCCTGTCTTTGAAAAACCTTCCGTTGAGTAAACAAATATGTTGTTGTAGAAATATGCCAGCCAACAATCCCGAAGTGCACCGTTGAACGCAAAATACGCAAACACCGGCAGACTGACCGCGGCAACGCCGAGAAATGCGGTCAAAAAGCTTCCCGCCACGCGGAAAATCCCGTGACCGTGCAGCCTGTGCCGCCGTGCCGCATCTATGAAAAACATCAGCGCAAGCCCGATATAGAAGCCGAGCATTGTGAACTTTATCCAAAGGACGCAGCCTCCTGCGCAGCCGAGCGCAAATTTTTGTGCGGCAGTGAGCGGCACATCCGCTTTGACCGCCCGAACGGTAAGAAAAAGGCTGTGCATCAAAAGCGGCAGGCAAAATTCCTCCGCACTGTCGCCGTATTTGAACGCCGTGCAGGAATAAATAAGCGCAGCGGCGGCGGGAAGAAGAAAATAAACCTGTTTTTCCCCGACCCAAAGCCGCATGAACCTTGCCGCAAAGTACAGGAAAAACCCCGCACATATTATTTCAACCAGATAAACACCGATAAAATTCGTTTTCGAAACAAGCCCCGCAAGCCCGTGAACAAAATAAAGCAGCGGACCTTTTTGCTCATAAATATCGCGATAAAGCACCGAACCGTTGAACATTGCGCGCCCTGTCGTGAAAAAGCACTGGGAATCCACCCAATCGTTGATGGGATAGAGGAAGGAAGAGCGGCTGCAAACGGTTATGACAAGAAAAGCCACGGCAAAGCTGAACAAAAACAGCCTCCGCAGTTCGCGTCCCTCATCGGTTTTGCCGAAAAAAACGAAATTCAAGCCCGCTACCTCGCAATACAACCCGTGTATTATATCACGATTTTTCCGCAACTGCAATTATGCCGCAAAAAAGTCAAAAACTGTTCCGGCTTCAATGATTGGTTACACTCAGCACACAAAATCACGTTGATGAGAATGAGCGTCTGTGGTATTCTTCATGCAGGGATCTCCTTCGTGAATGTTTTGGGCATTATAACCATATCACACGGTTTCTCTTCCTCATGCTTTTTGCTGCCTCTCTGTTTTATCATAATAACATAACATAACGTACTGATTGTGAGTGTATGATAAAGCTTGACACGAGCGGAAAAAGCATTTATTATTCTCTTAACTACGATTGCACAGAGGCTTTTGTTGAAAAGCTTCAGCAACTGCTTTCACGCAAAAAATAACTGCGCGAGGCAAACTCTGCACAGGAACGGAGAATTATATGAACCGAATGAATATTTTTTTCAGCAGAATCATTGTTTTTATCGCTGCGGTATGCAGCCTTGTCTGCGGATGCACGAGCGGCGGTGCGCAGGAAACTCCCCTGCCGAAAAACACTCCGCAAATCACGCCGGCACCCGTCCCGACTGAGGCGGTTTCCGAATTCCCGACGTGTACCGCTCCCGCAATTACGGATGCGCCGAATCATGATACTGACAGTGAAACCGTTCTGACAGCGGAGCAGATTTCCGTAATGAACGCTGCATTTTTGCAATTCCCGGGCGAATCGGCAGGGTTGTTTGACCTTGCTTCGTTTAAAAACGGAATTTCAGCCAAACGGCTGAAGGCTCTTATCGCACAGGGAAATCTGCCCTCCGCAAACGGCTATGTCGGGCAAACGCCGCTTTCCGCTCAGCAGCGGAATGAAATTCTGAACAACCGTGCATTGGATGCCGTTCAGGGCCATTCGGATGTACGCTTCGGTTTTTGTGTGCAGCGCAGCGACCTTCGCTCCGTTCCGTTTGCGCCGCGCGTAACTTCAAAGCCCAACGACCGCTTCGGTGACACTCTTCAGGAATCCGTTGTTCTGCAAAACGAGCCTCTCGCCGTGCTGCATGAAAGTGCCGACGGTAAATTTCTTTTCGTTGCAGCATATTTTTATGTCGGTTGGATAAACTCCGACAGCGTTGCGCTGTGCAGCAGCTTTGAACAATGGCAAGCTCTGCTTGCGCCCGAAAACGATTTTCTTGTTGTAACGGGCAGCAGTTTCCGTCTTTGCCGCGATCCGTACGAGCCGTTGGTTTCGGAGCTTGAATTAACGATGGGAATGCGGCTTTCGCTTGCGGAAAAGCCCGGAACGGTCAAATCCGTTCGCGGAAGAATGTCATATGATAACTACATTGTGAACGTTCCCTCCCGCGCAGCGGACGGGAGTCTGAAATTCATTGAAGCTCTTGTTCCGATTTCAAGGGATGTTCATATCGGATATATGCCGTTTACATACAGCAATGTGATTCGGCTTGCGGACAAAACGCGCGGGGAAATCTACGGTTGGGGCGGAATGCTCGACGCACGGGACTGTTCCGCGCTTGTTATGGAAATCTACCGCTGTTTCGGCATAATGCTGCCGCGCAACACATCCGACCTTGCCAAGCTCCCGGAGCAATACGCAGCGGATGTTTCTTCCCTTTCGACGGAAGCGAAGCGTGAGACAATCCTGAGTCAGCCTGCGGGTGTCATTCTTTTCTTTCCCGGACACGTTATGATTTATTACGGCTCCGACGGCAATGACCTGCTCTGCCTGAGCGCAGCGGGAAAGTTCGCCCCCGTGCAGTCCTCCGCAACACAAAATGTCTATACCGTTGAAGTGTGTTCGCTTGATGTCCGCCTTTCAAACGGAAAAACATGGCTCGAAGCCATTGAAAAGATTATTCGAATAGGCTGAGGTTTTCGCAGACAAATTATAAAGCGAGCTGCCGGCGGGAAATTTTTCATCGCCGGCAGCCTGCCGAACGAAAGCCGTCAACAAACATTTAGGGTCCAAGCACAAACCTCAACCGGAATCATTTCTGTATTTTTCCCATTTCAATCCGAATTTCGTGCCGCTCCGGATCGGCGTTCTGATAGGAATACAAATCGAATCCGATAATCTCGAATCCGTTTTTTCAATAGAATGCAATTGCATTTTCATTGCAGGACTGTGTTTCAAGAACGCTCATTCGTGCGCCGGAAGCTTTTGCCGCATCTGAAATTGCATTCCTCGGCAGCGTTCCCATGCCTTTGCTGCGCACATTTCCCGAAGCAGCGGTTCAAGCCGGCATTGACATATCCGATTTCGGTCACAGCTTTGTCCCCATTTGAATACACTGGTGCTGTAAGTGAATTATTCAGCGCAATTTCAAGGCCGCTCCGATTCAGGGTTGTTCGGAGTGCCGCTGACTGTATTAATGATTCCGGAGGGGTATTATGAACAGCATTATCGCACAGCTTGACGATGTGCATTTAATATATCACGAGCCGCGCGGCGAAACCGAGGCGGTGGGGGGTATAAGTTTATCCGTTCACAAGGGGGAGTTTGTTTCGATAGTCGGGCCTTCCGGCTGCGGCAAAACGAGCCTTCTGTCCATTTTTGCGGGCATATTGCAGCCAAGCTCCGGCAAGGCGGAGGTTCTCGGCGCACCGCCCGATCCGCGTGCAAACAGCACGGGCTACATGCTTCAGCGCGATCATCTTTTTGATTGGCGCACAATCGAACAGAATGCCCTGCTTGGGTTGGAAGTCAAAAAAAGGCTGAATGCCGAAACCCATGCTTACGCTGCGGAGCTGCTGGACCGTTACGGATTGGGAGCGTTTAAGGATTATTATCCGCGTCAGCTTTCGGGAGGAATGAAGCAGAAAGCCGCACTTATACGCACGCTTGCTTTTTCGCCGGAGCTGCTGCTGCTGGACGAACCTTTTTCCGCATTGGATTATCAGCAAAGGCTTCTGCTCGCGGATGAAGTTCATTCAATCATCAAGCGCGGAGGGTACACCGCCGTGCTTGTAACTCACGACATTTCGGAAGCCATCTGCATGAGCGACAGGGTAATAATCCTGAGCGAACGCCCCGCACGAATCCGCAAACAGGTGGAAATCAACATGGGCAGCGACACGCCGCTTGAACGGCGGTCAAACCCGCTTTTCAGAGAATACTATGACGCTGTCTGGTCGGAATTCCGCCTTGCGGGAGAGCGGCAGCAGCTGATGCCGACGGAAAATGCGAATACGCAGAAAGGAGTTTGAACCATGAAAAGAACGAGGAAAGATATAAAGAGTTCGAAATTAAAACCTCATGCAGCGGAAAAACCTTCGGCGCCGCTGCCCGCAGTGTCCGACGAACATGTGGCTTATCTTCGACGGCTGAAGCGGCACAACCGCTTTATCATTGCAATGCAGCTGGCAATTTTAGTTACATTCATCGGGCTTTGGCAGCTTTTCGGGGATCTCGGCATCGTGAACACTTTCATTGTGTCTGCACCGCTGCGTGTTTTAAAAACGCTCGCCCGCCTGAATGCAAGCGGGGAGCTGTTTGTTCATATCGGCGTCACAATGCTTGAAACAATCGCCGGGTTCACTGTAGGAACACTGGTCGGAACACTCATTGCAGTGCTGATGTGGTGGAGCAAAACTCTCTCCCGCATTCTTGACCCGTATATGGTGGTGTTGAACGCATTGCCGAAAATTGCGCTCGGTCCGATAATAATCGTTTGGGTCGGCGCAGGCATGGAAGCGATAATTGTGATGGCACTGCTGATTTCAACAATCGTAACAATAATGACGGTGCTGGCAGGTTTCAATGAAATATCTGCCGAAAAACAGCTCCTTATGCGCACCCTCGGTGCAAACAAAATGCAGACCTTTTTGAAAGTGATTCTGCCCGCTTCCGTGCCGACAATTATCGGTGCGCTGAAACTGAGCGTTGGAATGAGCTGGGTCGGCGTCATCGTCGGCGAATACCTCGTGTCCAAATCCGGTCTCGGCTATCTTATCGTTTACGGCGGTCAGGTGTTTCAATTGGATCTTGTTATGACGTCAATAGTGATCCTCTGCATACTTGCCGCTTTGATGTATTATTGCATCGCCTTCCTTGAAAAAAGGATCCTTCAGGCGAGGGGGGAAGGGTAGACTGCCGCGTGATTGGTAATGCGCGGTTAAAAAGCGAACCGAGCCAAAGCTTTCATTTGCCGAAGGCCTTGACTCGGTTCGCTGCCGTTTATATTTTTCTTCATTGGTATTCAACATTCGTATTCAACAGTGCTTATATTGCGGTTTAATTTCCGCACGAAATGCTGTAGTTCTCATTTCCGACAGTAAAAACCGCCCTGTCGTTCACTCTGTCTATTTCAACGGTGACGGGCATTGAAGTGACATGTTCGCGCAGCACGGCAAAACGGGTATCGGAGGGAACAACCCCATCGAGAAGCTCCTCGGGAGAAACAGACAGCGAGCGCATATCCTCTGCCTTTATCCCGCCGGAATCCTTTACGCGTTCATCGGTTGTCATTCCGAAGTAATTGAAAGTTCCGCCCACATCCCAAGTTGCATCGCAATAATAGTATTCTCCGTCCAGTTTTATCAAGTTCCACTGATGTGCAATGGAATCGTTGATGCAGTTGACTTCAATGCAGTCAATATCCGCCTGCGCGCAAAGGAAGGTCATTGCCTCCGCAAACGAATAGCATATGCCCATTCCGTCACACATAACGGAATAAGCGGACGTTCGATAGATGTATTCGTCCTCGGTAAGGTTCTGCGGGTTTTCATATGCTTCATAGTCGTATTGCGCATATGCGGTCAGCCTTGAATACAGCAAAAGCGCACGCTCGGTTTCGTTATCGCCCTCGCGAAGCACGGACATGAAGTCGATTGCGGTTGCTTCGAATTTTTGCAGTTTTTCGTCAAGTTCGTTTGGCTCAACGTTGATTATTTTCCATTTCAACACACCCGTTGAAGCATCAAAATCCCGATAATCATTGCAAAGTGCAAATGCGGTGAACAGCGGGCACATCCTGTTGACGGCAAAAACCGTATTCATTGCAAACGTTTGTTCATAGCTGTCGAACCCGAATTTCACGCTTGTTTCTCCTTTCAGAAACGCATCTATGACCATTCGGGCGGCTTTAATCGCCTGTTCGCCGACAAGTTTTATCATCAGCGGCGTTGTCTTATGATAATCCGGGCTGTAAACAAGCGGTGCACGCGTCGGCATCGGCGTTTCCGTCGGCACGGCAGCCGTCGTCGGCCGAATCGTTTGCGCAGGGGTAGGCGCGTCCGTGGGATTATTTTCTCCGCTCCCTCCGCAGCCGCCGAACAAGCCGAACACCGTTGCGGCACAGACAATCATTATAAGCAGCTTTAATAAAACCTGCCGCCCCGCTTTTCTTCCGTTCTCAGCGCATTCAATCGGCAAATGCTGTTTTTTCATGCCGTGCCTCCTCGGGACGCTTTCAAATCAATCAGCGAATGTTCCGCTTTTTTAACAATAATGCCGCCGGTTTTGAAAATCGAGTTTTCCGGCACAACCCCGCGAACGCAGGAAACGGGGTAGACATTGCTGTGCCGACCGATGACCGTTCCCGGATTCAGCACGCTGTTGCAGCCCACTTCAACAAAATCTCCGAGCATTGCTCCGACTTTTTTTCGCCCGGTTTCAATGCTTTTTTCGGCGGATTTAATCACAACGTGAGTCTTGTCGCTCTTGACATTGGAGGTTATCGAGCCTGCGCCCATATGCGCTTTATATCCAAGAATCGAGTCCCCGACATAGTTGTAATGCGGAGTCTGAACATTGTCGAAAAGAATAACATTTTTCAGCTCCACCGAATTGCCGACAACGCAGTTTTTTCCGACAAGCGCATTGCCGCGGATAAAAGCACCGTGCCGCACTTCCGCACCGCTGTCAATTATGCACGGACCGTTTATCCATGCCGTGGGGTAAACGACTGCATCCTTCGCGATCCAAACGTCTTCCTTAGGGTGAGAGAATTCCTCCGACGAAAGGGCCGCACCGATTTTGAGAATTGTTTCGCCGATTTTGTCCAACGCCTGCCACGGATATTCGCATTCGCGCAAAAGATCCGCCGCACGAGTTTTGGACAGATCAAAAAGTTCATTTGTTTTATACATTTTTTGCCTTCCAAATTCAAAGTATCAAACCGTTTTAAAGCATTGCCCCGCCGAACGGCAAGGCCGCTCATTTTTGCTGTGCAAGGCCCTCACGCTTTATTGCATCGACTATGCCGTCAACAACCTTGCGGCATTCTTCCGTTGTCTGTGCCTCCGCCATGACGCGAATAACAGGCTCCGTTCCGCTCTTGCGCAAAAGCACCCTGCCGTTGTCGCCCAGAGCCGCCTCCGCTTCACGCACACTGCCTTTGACGACATCGTTGTTAAGCACCGCCTCCTTATCCGAAACGCGCACATTCACAAGCAGCTGCGGATAAATCTTCACCGGAGCAGCAAGCACGGAAAGCGGCTGTTTGTTTGCAAGCATCGCCTGCATAAGCTTTATCGCCGTCAAAAGTCCGTCACCCGTTGCGGCATATTTGCTGAAAATGATATGCCCCGATTGTTCGCCTCCGAGCAAATGCCCGTTTTTCCTCATGCATTCGTAAACATATTTGTCGCCCACATCCGTTTTTTCGTAGTTGATGCCGGCACGGTCAAATGCGCGATAAAGTCCGAAGTTGGACATCACGGTTGTTACAACGGTGTTGTTGGCAAGTTTTTCTCTGTCCTTCATGTACTTTCCGTAAATATAAAGGATAAGATCGCCGTCAATCACTCTGCCTGTTTCATCGACCGCAATGCACCTGTCCGCATCGCCGTCAAACGCAAAGCCCACATCGAGCTTGTTTTCGGTCACAAGCCTGCGCAGCCCCTCGATATGAGTCGAGCCGCAGTCGTTGTTGATGTTCAGCCCGTTCGGCTGATTGCCGATAACGACCGTTTCCGCGCCGAGAGTTTCAAAAATGCTCTTTGCCATCATCCACGTGCTTCCGTTTGCGCAGTCAAGGCCGATGCGCATACCCTTATAAGAGTGGGTTGCAAGGCTGATAAGATAACCGATATAGCGGTTGCGTCCCGCCGCATAGTCAACGGCTTTTCCGATATCACTTCCGGTCGCAAACGGAATCTCCGCACCTTTGCCGTCGAGATAACGCTCAATTTCATCGATAACGTATTGCTCCATCTTTTCGCCGTCCCCGTTCAGCAGCTTAATACCGTTGTCGAAATAGGGATTATGGCTTGCGCTTATCATGATGCCGCAATCAAAATCATCGGTTCGCGTGATGTACGAAACGCTCGGCGTTGTTGTAACATGCATAAGGTACGCATCCGCGCCGCTCGCCGTCAGTCCCGCCGTCAATGCGCACTCGAACATATAACCCGAACGCCTTGTGTCCTTGCCGATAACAACGGAACATTTATGCTCCCGTCCGTAGTATGCACCCAAAAAACGGCCGATTTTGTAGGCATGTTCAACATTGAGCGCTTTGTTTGCTTCGCCTCTGAATCCGTCCGTGCCGAAATATTTTGACATAATTTTTACCCTCCGCAGAAAATGAGTGAGTACCCGTCATTTTTATCCGGCTCTCCTCAATTGTTTATAAATTTGATTTTCACCCGCACGCCGTTTAAGCATCGGGCGGAATTCTTCCTGTATTAAAATTTATCAAGGTTTGAATATATGCCGCAATGGCTGCGGCTGTTATTGCGTCGGCACCGGTATTCAGCGTTTCGCCCCGGTTCCGCACAACTCATTTCGCTCCGTCTCCGGCACAAGTCCGCCGCCCGTTGCCCAAAGAATATGCGCAGCTCTGCTCATTTTTTCGTCAAGTCCGTGTTTTTTCAGGTAGTCCGTGCAGCTTTCGCCCATCATGCCCATGTATGCGGCAGCGGATATTGCAGCGGAAGGTTCAACAAAAATGCCTTCCGAACCGTTCAGCAGCCGCAGCAGCGGCAAAAGTCTGCCGTCCGAAACGGTGAACTCGCCGTCCAAGGTTTTGCGCATCGCTTCGAAAACAAGCTTTGAGGCGCAGCCCACGGCAAGCCCGTCCGCCTGAGTTTTGCCGCTCAGCCCAAACTCCGCAACCGGAACGCATTCGCCCTTTGCAAATGCCGCAAGCATGCATGGTGCGTTCACGGGTTCGACAAAGAAGCAATGCACGGCATCACCGAACAGTTTTTTAAGTCCGAACGTGATCCCGCCGGGCGCGCCGCCGACTCCGCAGGGCAAATACACAAACAGCGGGTGTTCGGCATCAACGCTCACTCCGTGCGCCGAAAGCTGAGCTCGCAGCCGCAATGCGGCAACTGCATAGCCCATGAAAAGATCGACCGAATTCTCGTCATCAATAAAGTAGCTCGTCGGGTCCGCATCGGAAAGTTTCCTGCCCTGCCGCACAGCCTCGGAATAGTCCGTTTGATATTCAATAACGTCAACACCCTTTTCGCGCAGCAGATCTTTTTTCCACTGTTTTGCATCCGCGCTCATATGAACGGTAACATCATAACCGAGTGCAGCGCTTGCAATGCCTATGCTCAGCCCGAGGTTCCCCGTTGAGCCGACCTGAATTTTGTATTTCGAAAAGAACTCATGCTTTTCAAGCAGGGTCGAATAGTCAGAGTCGGTTGTTATAAGTCCGTGCTCAAGCGCAAGCTTTTCGGTATGCTTCAGCACTTCGTAAATACCGCCGCGCGCTTTCACCGAACCTGCGACCGGCAGTTCCGAATCCGCTTTTATAAACAGGCTGCCCGCCGGAACGGTTTCCGAACAGCCGCCGCGCTTCAAAAGCTGCTTTTGATAATTCGGAACCGCTTTAAGTTCGGATTCGATTATACCGTGCCGCGGCGCCGTTTCGGGGAATGCTTTCTCAATGAGCGGCGCAAAACGCACAAGCCGCGCTTCCGCATCCTTAATCTGTTCAATGCCGAAAGGATAATCCGGCGCATTAACGGCATTCGGGTCCATGTCCGTGTTTTCAAAGAACACTTCCTCACACTTTGAAAATGCGGAAAGCTCCCTCTGCGGAACATAACGGAATTTTGCGGACTGCATACCGCGTTCCGCCTTTTGTTTTTTGGGCGGCTTATAGTTGAATCTTGTTTGCGCTTCTTCGGGCTTTCCGGCAATGATAAGCTCTGCCGCCTCCGCCGCCTGCATCATTGCACCGTCAATAAGCTTTGCTTCTTCGTCGTTCGGAACACCGAGAACATGGTCGATAAGTCCGTGTGCGGGCTTTCCGATTCCGACTCTGATTCGCGGAAAGTCTTCAAACCCAATCAGGCTTTCAATGCTTCGCATTCCGTTATGCGTTCCCGCCGAACCGTTCATGCGGATTCTGAGCGCGCCGCAGGGCAGATCTATGTCATCATATATTACAATAAGTTCATCATGCTGCGGTTTGTACCATTTCAAAAGATCGCCCACTGCCCAGCCGGAATTGTTCATAAACGTTTCCGGTTTTGCAAGCACAACGCGCGTGCCGCCGAGCCGCCCCTCGCCGTACACGGAACGGAACCCCTTTTTGTTTACGGAAATATTCAGCCTTTCCGCTATTTTATCGATTGTCATAAACCCGACATTGTGACGCGTTTTGGCGTATTCCCTGCCCGGGTTGCCCAGCCCGACTATAACAAACATCGTTTTCTCCCTGTCGCTCGTAAGCTCTTATCACGCAACGCCTATTGCAATTCGTGCAATCAGCAGCGCGTCGGCAATTGTTATTCTTCCGTCGTTATCCAAATCTCCGTACTGCGCAACGCCGTCGTGTTCAATAAGTTCGAGCGCAACGCGCGCCGTCACCAGTGCATCGGCGATCGAAACAATTCCGTCCATATCGACATCTCCCGGGCGTGTGATCGGCTCAACTGCCTCATATCGCGCATAGACATTCCCCGAATGTTGAACATTCTGATATATCCCTTCCCACATCAGGAACTCGTAACCCTCGTGTTCGGGCGGAATCGGGGGAACAGCCGAACCGCCGACGGGAATGTTTGCCTGCGAAATTATTTCATCCGTCAGGCCGTCGATAAACGTTATGGTACAGTTTTGTTCGGAATAACCGAGCCAATGTTCGATTCTTTGTTCAAGTTGCCCGTAATTTTCAAATTCGCCGACAAAATGTTCTACTACAACTCCCTGATTATTCACAATAAATGTTTGCGGAATCATGTTATATTCCGAAACAAGTGCACCCAGCACCGAATCAAGCCGAATGCAGTCGTAAGTGTACCCCGCGCTTTCCATAAGCTCGGCGCATGCCTCCGGAGTGCTTGTTGCATCCTCATAAAGCAAGCCGTAGACCCCGATGTCATCGGGGAAACCGTCCGCCGCCGTCTGCATGTATTCCATCTCGTTTATGCATACGGCACTCCAAGTTGAAAAATAGTGCAGAACCGTTATCTTTTTTTGAGCAAAAACTGCTCCGTTAATGTTTTCTCCGTGAATCGTTTCGGAAACAAAGTCCGAAATGTTTTCTCCGATTTTGGACGATGAACTGCCGTTTCTTTCTGCATTGGCATAAAATCCCGAACAGAGTATGAGCAAAGCTGTAAAGACCGCAAAAATTCGTTTCATATGCTTTCTTCTGACCTTCATTTAGTGATAAAAATAAGTGTTAGTTTTTGCCGCCGTTTTCGGCGTTTTGCTTTTTACTGTGTACGAACGGCTGAACAATTTCCGCCGGGAATGTTCCTTGTGCAAATCAGTTGGGAGGTCGGAATTGCTCCGACGCTCCCGTTTTGTCTGCCTGTTTGCCGGCAGCTGCCGCACAAACACCGGTCAAGGCATTTATTCAGCCCGATTTAAGACTTAAACCGTTCAGTTGTCTTCGTTGTTCTTTTTCTTTTTAGAGAGAGCGACTGCAACGCCTGCCGCTGCACCGAGAACAACTACGCCGCCCGCAGCAATGAAGGGCCAAACTTTGACGGTTGTTTTTTCTCCGCCGCTGTTTGAAGGAGTCTTAGTGTTGTCATTGGGTTTTGTGTCGGGAGCTTTGGTGCTGTCCGCACCGGGTTCGGGCGTGGTGCTGCCGGTCGGGTCGCCGCTTTCGGCGGGCTGTTTTGTTTCGGTGGGCTGATAGTTCGGAGCCGATGTCTTGTTGTCGCCGACAGCCTCTTCTCCGCGGTTAAATCCGCCCTCGGGGTCCTTTGCTCCGCTGATCGTGATTATCGCGTTATGGGTCGTGAACGCCTGCGGGGTGGATTCACCGCCGACGGGTGCATTCACAAATTCGTTTACGATCATAACGATTTGCTGATTCACCGAAACGCCGTCTTTGACCTTAAAGGTCATTTTGAAGATATCACCTTTCGCGTTCATCGCATCGGTCGGCATACCGATTCCGAGCTTGATTTTGCCCTGATAGGCAAGCGTCTCGTAATCAAGGATAACAAGGTTGTTCCCGGAACGAAGGCTTTTCATAACATCCAGCTCTTCAAGCCCGACAAGTTCGAGAGAATTGGGATCATATTCAACGGAAAGGTGAGCAGCGTGGATTGCATATTCTCCGCTTACGCTCAGCGTAACATCAAAGGTGCCTCCGGCGGGAACGTTGTCCGTGCCGTTCATCGTGAACACCGCGCCCTGATCCGCAAGCATTGCCTGCGGCAGCAGCATTGCGGCAGCAAGAAGAATTGCCGTAAAGGCAGTTGCAATTTTTTTCATTTGTTATTGTTTAACTCCTTTTTCTTTTTGTTCTCATTCGGAACACGGTTCGGCTGTTCCTCATTTTGAAGCGCAAGCCGACTCTATTCCTGTCCAGTCTGCATTGTAGCATAACAGAACTTCTTTTTCAACAATTGAATTTGGGCAATTCTTTGAACATTGTTTGCAGCACCGCTTTCCGATGCTGCATGAAGTGCAGCTTTTTATTGCTGCTGTACATAAAAAAGTACATATAACATTAATATATGTTCTTTTGTGTCGCCTGTGTCCGTTTTGTGACAAAAAAATGCAATTCGGGCGCAAATTCGGCAAAATAAATTTTATTCTGTTAATATATGTTCACAGGCAACACATTGCCGCAGATATCTCGCCCCGCGATGTATCGCAAAGGGCACGGATACATCGCACCTAACAGTCCGCACACCGCTGTCATGTCACGGTTCATTTCTTTCACCTCTATGCTGCATCAGCAGCAGTGCGCGGACACCACTTCCTCCGAGCCTTCCGTTCGGGAAGCTGCTGCTGCAAAAGCCCCTCCTCATACATCCGCTTCCCCTGCGGCTGTATGCAGTTATCGCTATTATTCTTTTGCGGCAGCAGCCCTTTCTTCAACGCATTTGCAGCATCATTTCCGCATTTCCAAAATCACTTATTCTGCGGGTCTCCGCCGTTTTGAACTGCACATAACAAATGGGGGAAGCCCCCCTTGCGGGGAGCTTCCTTTTTCATCTATCTTATTATTTTTAACGCATTCAGTCTTTTTATAATCCGAGCGCAGGCACAAGCAGATACATTGCCCCAAACGAAATAACCGAAACCGCCGAACCGATTATGACTTGAAGCACAGTGTGCCGTCCGAGTCGAACCGATGATATGCCGATCGGCACCAAAAGCAAAGCAGCAGGCAGGAAAGCAGCACCGAGATACGCCGTCAGCATTGCGACAGGCCCCGCAACACCGCAGGCATGACCGCTTGCGCGATATTTGAATATGAAGGAAAGTATCGCCAGCAGCAGCCCGGAACAGAGATATGTTGCAAACATAACCTTTTCAACCTGCACTCCTCCGCCGAAAAAAGCAAATGCCGCACCCATAAAGTAACCCGTCACCGAGAAAATGAGCGCAACCGTCCTTTCAAATTTCCTTCCGCGCTTTTTCAACGCAGGAATCACCGCGCACAGCGCATACGGAACAACAGGCAGAAGGCTGAGCGAAAAAACAGCCTCCGCATAGTGAAACCTGTTTGCAAACGCAGCGTCACCCATTGCAATATAAAGAATCGTTGTGAGAAGAGCCGCAAATACCGGCGGCACGGTTACAACCCGTATAATTTTGGCAGCGCGCAGCTTTCCCTTGCCGACCGACCTTCCGGATTTTGCGGACAAGTTAAATTTGTTTTTATTGAGTCCGCTGTCCCGACTCTCAAAATGATTCGCTCTGAGATTCTCCATGTTTCTGCTGATTCCTTTCGCTTTTCTTTTTCCGTACCGGCCTCCTCTGTTTATGTCGGCCTAAGGCAGGTGCCCCTGCTTTGCTTTGCGGTTTATTTTGTATCATATTCCCCGCCGAAATGCACCCTATTGCACGCATATGAAATTCTACGCTGCCGATTCCCGCCGGTAGAGTTCAAAAACCCGCATTCTACCGTGAGTAGAGTGTGTTTTTTTGTTTATTTTTGTTAACAAATTTATATATCGCATTATAATTGATTTTCTGTTGCTTTTTTCCGCTTGTTGTTGTAAAATAGCCTCATGATAGTTAGAGATGATGAAAAAGTGAAAAAAACCATTGCCGAAAACATTGTGCGCTACCGGCGTGAATGCAACCTTACCCAAGCGGAGCTTGCCGAAAAAATCCACTATTCGGATAAATCCGTCTCCAAATGGGAGAGAGCGGACGGTGTTCCCGATATTTTTGTTCTTGTCATGCTTGCGGAACTGTTCGGCGTAACGGTTAACGACCTTTTGACTGAAAAGCATCGAAAGAGCCACCGTGCCGCACCTAAGCTGAAGCGCAGTATCATAACGCTGATGTCCGCCGGACTGGTGTGGCTTGTTGCGGCCGTTATTTTTTTCGCATTCAAAGTCGCCTTTCCCGACCTTCCGCGAATTTGGCTTGCATTCATTTATGCAATCCCCGCGATGTTCATCGTGACGCTCGTGCTGTCCGCGCTTTGGCACCCGCCGATTTTCAGCTATCTGTCCGTTTGCGGAATCGTTTGGGGTGTTGCACTTTCGGTTGATATCTCGCTTAACGTTCCGAACGTTTCTCTCATTTATATCATTGCAGCGGTTCTCCAGGTGCTCATTGCACTTTGGTGGCTGATGAAAAACACCTCGCTGCTTGCAAAAGTTCGCTTTCCGAACAAAGCAGAAAGCACAGAAACCGCTGCGAACAAAGCGGAAAGTGCTGCCGAAAAATAAATTCGCCCGATTTGTTCCGAAGCAGGCTCATGCAAATGTATACTTAATTCCGTTAAAGCCTAAAAGCCCGCTGCCGCAGTGACCGTCGGCAGCGAGCTTTTGCAGCTTATCTTTAGTTTTGTTTTATGAAGTCCGTTCTCGGGCCGCCTGCTCCAATGCCCGCACAGCAAAGCTTTTACGCACAGCAAAGCTTTTAAATGAACATTAATGCGGCGAATGCAATTTCACATGCAAACCCCAAAACGCCGACGATCACCCGCACGGCGCGGCTCTCCGCAATTGCCGAAACAAACAGCGGCAAAAACGGAAACGCCGCCGTCAAAACCAATATATATTTTGTGTCAACGTTGGGCAAGGCGATTGCCATCCATGCAAAGCAAAACAGCGAATAACTCAATCTGATTCTTCTCCCGCCCGCAAAGAGCAGAAGAATAAGTACGATGCAGGAAACAGCGCTCACCCATATTTCAGGCGCATCAAGACTTAGCAGTCCGAACGCAGATTCAAACATAAACCCGAACCCCTGCCGCAGTCCGATCGCACCTTTCAAAAAGCAGTCATTAAGCATACCGCAGTACAGCAAGCCGCCGATCATGCCGGCCGAGACCGCAGCCGGAAGCAATGCTCCCGCCGCGCAGCGAGCGCAGCTGCCCGCAAACTTTTCTCCGTTCCGTTTTTTTAAACGGCAGGCACGTATTCCCTCCGTTATCGGCAGCAGCGCAAGCAGCAGGCCGAACACATTGAATGCCGATGCAGCCGCCGCGAAAAGTCCGCTCCGAACATAATATCCGCGCCTTGCACAATATGCAGCCGCAAGCGAAAACAGGAGAAATACAGATAAACCCGATGTGGGCTGCAAAAGCAAAACGAACATCGGCGAAAACAGCAGAACCCTGACGGAAAACACCGCCGTGCGCTTTTCGAAGTCGAGCAGCATCAGCTCATACAGCATTACAGCGGCTGCACACACTGAAATCGTGTTCAGTGCGAAAACAAGCCCCGCCGTCGGAATGCCGAGCAGCGCAGCATCTCTGTAAACCCCGATACCCGCAGCAATTGCACGCGGAAATACATATTCCCCAAGCGCGGAAAGCAACCCGAGCCCGCTCAGCGCATCGGGCGCACAAACAGGGCTGCCTTTCCCCGTTATGAACAGGCGCGCATAAGCTTGAATGACAGTTCCCGAATAACCGTTCAGGTTCATATCCGCCGCATATATTGCAGCAATTGTAATAAATTGAATAATGAACGCGGAAAGAACGATTTGAAGCCAAGGGTGCAGTCTTCTTCGGCTTCGCACACCCAAGTCCGCACACGGAGATTTTTCTTCGTTCTCCGTAAAAAAATCAAAAAAAACGGGCAGCAGCCGAAAAATCAGCAGCTGGAAAACCAAAGCCGCGGCACCGCCGAACAAAATGCCCGCCCTGTCCGCTCTTTTCGAAAATGCCGCAAACACAGCAAATCCAACACTCACCAAACCCGGCAGTGCATAAGTCAATGCCGTTCGAACGCTTTTCTTTTGCATTTCGCTCCCCTTTCATATCGATTATAGCACATTAAACCGACCTGAGCAATAAAGGTTACGAATATCGATAATATATCATCTACATTGCAAAAAAAGCTTGCTTTTTTTCACCCGATGCTGTATTATATGCAAGTGCCGTATGATGCTTTGCACATACAGTTGGAGAGATGGCTGAGCTGGTCTAAGGCGCACGATTGGAAATCGTGTATACGGGGAACCGTATCAAGGGTTCGAATCCCTTTCTCTCCGCCATATGTCCGCCGTAATTTTGATGGAATTACGGCGGATTTTTACATAGTGCCATGAATTGAACAAATTAATTTTACGGGAGTGACAAGAAATGAACCTTGCGCAGATGGAAGCTGCAAAAAAGAATATGGTAATATGGTTGTCTGATCCGCATGAACTCGGGAGAGAACCGAGGAAGATCGAATACGCCGGAAACTTTGAACTCCATGATATGAGATACTATTTTTTCAAGTTTAAAACCGGCTTACTCGGTCCATGGCTTATCGGCGTAAGCGGCGGTTATGAGAGCGATACTACGCTTGAACCTTGCGGGCATACGTTCAGCAACATGAAAAAATATCATGCTTCCACCGCTGAAAGCGACTGTATTAAAATGATAGAAATGATTCGGGCTTATTGGATGGAACAGGCAAAACGGTTGACTGAGCAGGACGGGTAAATGTCGGCCTGCCTTGGTTCAACCTGTACGAAAAGCTGTTGTAAAGCTGCCTTTCGGGTTGACTTTTCATCGAATCCCCGATAAAATATTTTTGCGGCAGCACAACGCCCGATGTAGCCGAAAGGAGCAAGCCGATGATGTTTTTCAAGGCAGCGGAACGCAGCGGAAAATTGCAGCATTTATCCCGTATTTTTCTTACATCTGTTCTGATTATTGCAGCTGTCGCCGCAGTGTTTGCCCTGTGCGCCTGTGTTTCAGACATCGGCACCGCTCCGATTTCACCTGCACCGACAGGAAATATCGGCATTGAAACTCCCGATGTCGAGCCGACAGATATTCCGTATGAGATTTCCGCAACATATGAACTGTATTATTTCGAAAACCGCCGTTTGGAGCAGTGCGTCCGCGAGCAGCTCTTTTGGGAAGGCAAAATCTTCCTCGGCGATATTCTTTCTGTCACAAAACTTGATTTAAGTCACTGCGGCATCAACGATATTTCGGAACTTGCCGCATTTAAGAACCTTGTTGAGCTTGATTTATCGTTCAACACCGTGCAGAGCTTAGAGCCGCTCACTCAGCTGAAAAAACTGAAGCGATTGACGCTCAACAATGTTTCGACATCCGATTTTACCTTTTTGTCGCAGCTTTCGCAATTGTGTGAACTGAGCGTTCGTCAGTGTGCAATCACGGATTTAACGCCGTTTTCATCCGCTGTTTCCCTGCAAACTCTCGATATCAGCGGCAACGCTGTTTCGGACTTATCCCCGATTTCCGCCCTTTCCCAACTTATCAACCTGTATGCGGACAGCAACGTGATTTCGGATCTTTCTCCGATTTCAAATCTTTCTTCGCTGGAAACACTCTCGCTTCACGGCAACGATATAGCAGCTGTCGAGCCGCTTTCTTCGCTTACCGATTTGCACTATCTTGATTTAAGCGGCAACGACATCGGCGATATAAACCCGATTTGTCCGCTGAAAAATCTTCACACGCTGGATCTTTCGTTCAACGCAATCGAAAGCTGCGAAACACCGCTCAACAGCACCGGATTGCTGATTCTGAATTTATCCTCAAACAAGCTGACTGATATTTCCGTTTTGCTGTCTAAGACACGCAGCCTTCAGAGAGTAATATTGACCTACAACCCGATTGATGATTTTTCGTTGTTCTTCAACATGAAGGAATTGCAGTTCATTTCCGCCGTTGAAGGCACGGGGATGGATGCCGAAACGCTTATGAAGCTTCAGCGCGCTTTTCCGGACACGATTTTTGAGTGATTGTTTCATTTTTATTTAAATTTTTTATATTTTACTCTTGAACCAAAAGACGCTTTATGTTAAAATAAATATATCGGGTATGGAAATTTCAGTTCATGCTCCGATATTATGACATGAGGGGATTGTATTCATTATGCTGTCAAACAAAATCACCATAGCGGCAAAAGGCAACAGGCGCATTAAACTGAGCATCTATTCCGGACACTTTGCAACGGGACATGCCCATGTTGACAGGTATATCAGCATGACAGAGATTCGGTCAAATGCGGCAATGGCAGCCGAAGCGGCGGACGAAATATCAAAATTTTTCCGCTGCACACCCATCGACACGATAATCTGCCTTGAAAACACGCAGGTCATCGGCGCATTTATCGCGCAGGATCTCATCGATTCAAGTCACAGCGTTAACAGCGGCGCAACCGTTAACATCATCACTCCGGGCATAAATTCAAACAACCAATTGGTCTTCAGCAGCGATATGCAGCAGTATGTTACGAATCGCAATATTCTTCTGCTCATGTCCACCGTTTCCACAGGGCGCAGCCTTGCCCGTGCTGCCGAATGCATCCGCTATTACGGCGGCAAGCCCGTGGGCATAGGTTCGATATTTTCCGCTGTTGAAGAAGCTGCCGGCTTACCCGTTCACAGCATTTTCATGCGCAGCGATTTAAACGAATACAATGTCTATCGCAGCGACGAATGTCCGCTTTGCAAAAACGGGAGGAAGCTTGACGGTTTCGTGACCGTCGGCGGCTGCACGGAAATTTGATCCCGTCCGGCTTATTCGCCGATTTTTAACGAATATTCAAATGCCGCACGGACGATATCTGCACTCCGCGCGGCATTTTTTTCTGCTCTGCACCGAACAGGTTTCGTGAGTGTTCGACTGTTTCCGAAAGGATTTATTCCGTCTGCATTTCAAGTTCCGCTTCGTCGTTTTCCGCTTCGACAGGAATGCTTTTTTCGCTCTTTTTAACGTATTTTTTCCAATCGGCCGTGCCGTAAAAAATGAGTGACAGCGCGGTTGCAATCGTCCAGCCGATGGGCCATGCAAGCCAAATTCCCGTTGTTCCGAGTGCGGTTTTCGACAATACCGCCGCAAGCGCAACGCGCAGAGTCAAATCGCTGAAGGTCGTCACCATAAACTTTTTCATCATGCCCGCACCGCGCAAAACGCCGTCCGCAACAAGCTTTGCGGCAACAATAAGATAGAATGGCGAAATTATCCGCAGGAAGCGCATTCCGATATCCGCTGCCGTGCCTGTCGGGCTTTCCAAAAAAACATAAACAAGCTGCCTGCCCGCAAAGAAATACAAAAGCACAAGCGGAACGCAGATTGCAAACACAAGCCGCAGTCCGGCCGCAAATCCTGCTTTAATTCTTTCCGGCTTGGCGGCACCGAGGTTCTGTGCAGTAAAGCTTGAAATGCCGTTTCCGAGAGTTGTGAGCGACGTTGTGACCATATTGTTCAGCTTGACGGCGGAAGAGTATCCAGCCATGACAGCCGCTCCGAAGTTATTTATAACGCTTTGAATTATTATATTGCCGACGGAAATAAAACTCTGCTGAAGAATACTCGGCACGGCAATCTCCGCAAAACGCCCAAACAGATGCCATGAAAAAACAGGAACCCTTTCACCACGGTTTTCGCACTCGAGCGCGTGAAGTCTTTTCAAAACGAAAGCAACCGCAAGAATGCAGCTCACACCCTGACAGATGAAGGTTGCCCACGCAACACCCGCAACACCCATGCTGAAACTGTGTACAAACAGAATATCCATGCCGATATTTGCCGTTGATGAACATGCCAAAAAGATGAAAGGCGTTTTTGAATCGCCCATTGCGGAAAAGATTCCGGTTGCGACGTTGTAGTAAAACATGAACGGCAGCCCGGCAATATAGATATCAAGATAAAGCTTTGAATCCGCAAGCAGTTCGGTCGGAGTTCGAATGAGTTTCAGCAGCGCGCCGCCGAACAGGAAGCCGCAAGTCATCAGCACAACGCAAAGCACGCCGCTTGAAATCAGAACGGTGTAAACCAGCGTTTTAAGGTCGGAAAACTTTTTTGCGCCGAAGAGCTGCGCCGCAATAACGGAGCAGCCGATATTGCAGCCAAACGCGAACGCAATGAAAATCAATGTTATTTCATAGCTGTTGCCGACCGCCGCAAGCGCATCGTTGCCGATAAATTTTCCCGCAACGAAACTGTCAGCAATATTATAAAGTTGTTGAAATATTATGCTTGCAAACAACGGCAGGCAGAACCGCAAAAGCACCTTTCCCGGTTTGCCGACGGTCAAATCTCTGTTTAAGCTCATTTTTTCTCCCTGATAAAGCCTGTTCGTATTACAGGAGTCGGGAATTTACCTTCTTTCCGCAAATTTTACCCGCAGCGCAGCCCGCTTTAACGCAAGCAGAACAACGCCCGCTCCCGCAAGCACCGCAAGGCAGGCGACGCTGCCGTCCGCTCCCGCAATGCAGAGCCCCTGCGGCGTCAAAAGCGCCAGTTTTGCAAACAATCCGCCACGAGCAGCGGTATCCGCAAAGCATCCACCCAAAAGGCTTGTTGCAAACGCAATGAACGGTGCCGCAAGGTTCATCCGCCCCGAAATATCCGCCCCGCCGACAACAAGCGCAAGCGCACTTGCGCAAAAGAGGTAACAGCCCGCCGCAAGCAATTCATGCCCGTTCGGGGAGTTTCTCCCCGCCGCAGCAGCAGCAATATACATAACGGCATACATCGCAATTCCGCATATGAACAATGCCAAAAAATTGCTCCAAAACGAAATGCTCACTCCGCCTTTTTCCGCTGCAAGCCGTTTTTCCGCCGCCTGCGCCGCATTCGAGCCCGTCCACGACCCCAAAGTCAGCAGCAGCGTCAGCACCGCAAACGCACCTATGCCCGAAAACCGTGCTCGGAGCGCGCCGAAAACCGATGAATCCGCTTTTTCAACACTTCCGCCGATGCGTTCGAACCGCACAGCCCCAACCTGCTCATTATAATACTCTTTCGCGGCGACTTCAAGCTCGGAAAGCTCTTTTTCCGTCAAGCCCCTGTTCAGCAGCTTTTTCGCATAATCTGCGGAGCGCAGCCTGCTGCGGAGCGCAACTGCACGCCCGCCGATAATTTCCTCCGCCGCCTGTGCCGATGAGGCATCGGCTGAAGCCCTGTATTCAAGAAACGCCTCTTCTCCGGATTCGAGCCCCGCGCCGAAACCTTTCAGAATTATCAACGCACCTTCCGCTTTTCCGCTGCGAACAGCCTCCTCCGATTCCTCCCGCGTTCCGAACCTCACCGAAACGAACCGCGTTTTACCGCCGGTAATTTCACCGGCAGAATCATTCAGCAGTTCGGCAAATTCATGTGAAAGCGGGGAATCGTCCTCATCCGTCAGGGCAATCCTCAGCAGCTGCGTCCGCGTCGTTCCGAGAGTTGCCGCAACGATGAAAAAGAGCGCAAACGCCGCAGCAAGCACCGCTGCAAAAAAGCCGTATCCACCCACCATTGCGCGAATTTTTTGCAATGCAAGCCGAAGTATCATCATGCTCCCCCCTTTGCCGAACCGTGCCGGCGCGCAGCACTTCCGCCCAAGGCAGCCGCCGCTGCACCGCACAGCAGAGCTAAAATCCCGGCCGCCGCCGCAAGCGGACCCAAGCCGGAGCCGCCGCCCGCCGCCTCCGGGACAATGCCTGCAAACATATGCCGTGCCACGGACAAAATGCTCAGCTTTTGAACCGCTTCCGGCATCAGATTCAGCGGGTAAATCACCCCGCCTGCGAAAAGTGCCGCAAGCATCACGATTCCGCCCGCAAGCATGAACCTTTCGGTTCGTTTGAAAGCAAGGCTCAAAAGGAACATCAGCTCCGCACAGACTGTCGAGCCGAGCAAAAGCGTCAGCAATAAACGTGCGCTGAACGGTGTTTTAAAAACAAGCACAAGCGGAACGGCACCAACCGTGCAAATGGCCGCTGCCGCCGCAAATTTTGAAGCCGAAAATGCTGTTCGCGACCCTCCCGAACAGATGAACCGCTTTGCGGTTCCCATTTGCAGTTCGTCGGGAACCGTTTTCATGATTCCGAGCGATACGCTGAAAAACAACATGCACACAGCGCAAACAAAATATTTTTCGAAGAGCACCTCTGCAGAACGCACCCCGAAAGCACCCGGTGAATCCTTAAAAACGGCTCTTCGCCCCATCGCGCTGTCCAAAACCGCATTTGCACATGCATCACGGAAACGCTGCACCGCCTCCGCCGAAGGTTCATCACCCTCCGCAATGCGGAAAGCAGCAAGCATTGCCGCGCGTTCACCCGCCATTATTTCCGCAACCGATTCGATTATATCGGCCGTCAGCTCACTTTCAAGCGGCATTTCTCCGTTCAGCCATGCATCAACCTTGCCCTCGTCCATATAGTAAACCGAATAGAAATAATCCTTTGGAATCGTGACCGCCGCCGCACACCCCGCAAGCATATCCTCTTCAAAATCAACGATCGGCGCCGCATCCTCGGCGGTTCGGAATGCAGAATCAAATTTCGAACCGGAAACACAGCGAATTTCCGAAAAAAGCTCAATGCGCCGCAGCTGCCCGATAAGCATGCGGGACATTACTGTTTCATCCCTGTCAATTACTGCAACAGGGAAGGGCTCAATCACATTTTCCGCCGCAAGCGCATCATTCAGCCCGAAAGCAAGCAGGCAAGCGGCAATAAACGGCAGCAGCAGGCAGGCAATGCCCGCCGCAGACGAAAAAAGGCAGATATCCTTCCGAACACATGCGGCAAACGAACGGAGCCGAAACCACTTTCGCCCCGAACCTGCTTTGTTCGTTTTTTTACCGACTGCCATCTTCAACGACCCCGTCTTTCAGTTTCACTGCCCTGTCGCAGACACGTGCAATATCCTCCGCACGGTGCGAAACGAGCAGCACCGCGCAGCCGCCGTTTTTCAGAGCGGTGATTGTATTCAGTATTATTTCTGTTGAGTTTTCATCCGCTCCGACCGTCGGTTCGTCAAGCAGGAGCAGTTTCACGTCCCCAACCAATGCGCAGGCAAGATTCAGCCGCCGCTGCATCCCGCCCGAATATGTTGAAACGGGCTTGTCCGCCTTGTCCGCAAGGTTCACTTTTTCCAAAAGGTACCTGCACCGAATTGTGCGTCTCCGCCCGTAAAGCCCCGCTGCCGACGCAAAGAATCTCAGGTTCTGCATTCCTGTCAATGCGGGATAAAGTGCGATTTCCTGCGGAACGTATCCCAACTGTCCGCGTCCGAGCGGCGCAAGTTCGATTTTTCCCGCATCCTGCCTTTCAATGCCCGCCGCAACGGAAAGCAGAGTGCTTTTGCCCGCACCGTTTTCTCCCGTGATTCCGACAGCTTCGCCCTTTCGAATGCAGAGCGAAACGGGGCCGAGAACCCGCTTTTTTTCTTTCGAAAACCTTGTTCCGTACGCTTTTGTTATGTTTTCAAGCACTAAAACCTGTTCTTTTTCCATAGCCATTAAATGCACCGACTGCCGCCGCAGGTTCACGCAACGCGTTCCCTCGCAGCGGCAGTCAAATTTTATCGCAATACTTTGTTGCGGATATTCAACCTCACATCATTTCCGAAAACATAAACTGCAAGATGACATTCGCAAGTTCCCCGGTCATTTCATTTAACGCCTCCTCAATCTCTTCTTCGGAAGAAAGGTTCGTTGAATCGGCATCGGGAGCCTTTGCGGTTGAAGCCTTGTCGGAGCTGTAAATCTTCATCGTCATCTCGCTGAGCGTGCCGGAAAGACCGAGAGACTCAAGGGAGGGCGCGAGCGATTCGGGCAATTCCACCGTCATTAAATGTTCGGTTCCGCCGTTTTCCGCCGCACTCGTGCTGAGAGTGTATGTCATTTCCTCGCCATTAAGAAGATCCTCATCGGCAACCGCAACCGTCACAGTTCCGTAAGGAATACCGAGAGCCGATTTCTTTTCGCTTGAAATATCCTTAAGTTCAATGCTCATAACTCTGCTGCTTTCATCGGAATCGATATTATTGACATCAACTTTTCCGTTCAGCATTCCGTCTTTGCGGGTCAGTTCGGCAACAAAGCTTGTGCCGTTCTGACCGTCATCGTCTATTACTTTCCACGCAAGCAAAAGCTCTTCCCTGTCGGAAATTATCTCGAAACATACGGTGGACTCGCTGTACTTGACGGTCTGCATAACGGGCTTTCCCTTATGCACGGCGGTTTTTATTTCGAACCCGCTGTCAACAAGCTGCTGTGCAAATTCATCGGCATGTTCCGCGATGTAATCGGCAAGTGCCGCCTGTCTTTCCTTCCATGTTTCCGCCTCCGTAACGCCGGTTTCGGAAACGATTGTGCTTTCTCCAACAGAAGCGCCGAGCATTGTGAGCGCATCGCTGCCGTAATAGAACTCTGTCAGTGAACATACATAGTTAAAAAGCTCCTCATCCTCACGCATTTCCCCGCTGAGGGCTTTCAGCGCGGCCGCAATGCGCTCCTTATCGGGAGTGTATGTATAAACCTTGCAGCCCTTGAACTCCTTTTCAAGCAGCTCAAGCTTCACGGTCACGTTCTTTTCGACTTTAACATCCTCATCGTCAATGCCGCCGAGAAGGATTTTGCCGTATCTCTTAACAAGGCTGTTGTACGCTTTTTCAATGTCGTCAAGCTTGGTGTACTCGATGGGGTCGTATTCGCCTGCATCTTCGTCCGTGAGTACCTGCTCCACAAGCCCCTTCTCGGTGACGTAATATTCGTTTGAAAGCTCCGGTACATAAAGACCCACGGTGTTCTCGTCCGCCGTCAAAACGCACGAAAGCAGGGGAGAGCCGTTATAATTCAGCTCACCGTTCAAAAGGTACTCGCTGCCTTCGGATTTGATTTTATAGTCCAGCGAAAGCTTGTTCAGAATATCGTTGAAATTCTGATTGTCGGTGTTCATAGAAACCGAAATATCGGACGAAAAATCCCTTTTGACGGGTTGGCCTTTGCCCTTGAGAACATCCGCAACCGTTGTTTTGCCCGACCACTCGGTTTTGAACATTTTTGCCTGCGCCATAAGGAACTGCTTTGACGGGGTGTTCAAAACGAGCATGTAAACAAGAGCCGCGCCGACGCCGAGCACAACGATGACTGCCGCGATAATTGCGGCAATAAGACCCTTTTTGCCCTTTTTCTTCTTTCCGTCGTCAACAAACTGCATCTGCGGACCGGCCTGCACGTTCTCCGCCGTCTGTTCACCGCATTCGCAGTTTTCTTCGCCGCAGCTGCAATTCTCCCCGCAATTGCAGGCTGTTTCACCTTCGGCAGGGCTGCCGGATTCACATTCGACCGTTGCTCCGCCGCATTTGGGGCAGAAAGCATCACTGTCCTGCAAAATAAGGTTGCAGTTCTCGCATTTTTTCATAGTATTCCTCCCGATTTTTTCAAAGATACGGATCCAATGCTGCAATTTCAGCCGCATGTGTCGATTCCGTAATATTATATTACAGCAAAAAATACCGCATGTCAAGACATTTTTCCGTCCGCTGCGTTTTTACCCGTTTTTTGTGCGCATTCACCACGGCACGGTTTCTGCCTGTATTGTTCGCACGAATGCACAAATAAAAACCGACAGTTTCTGCCGTCACGGCGATCCTTTTTCAATTTTTACCGAATTAATCATAATGTTGCGGAAACTCTCCGACTTTATGTTGTTAAATACACTCAGATATGACTTGACTTTACTTTTTTGATATGATATTCTATTATCACCGAACGATAATCCCCTTTGTTCCGGCTCAACATTTTCGTTTTGAATAATATAATATAAAAGGAGTTAAAAGTGTCTAACTACCAAAAAAATCCCAAACGCGAACTCTCCGCTTTTTACGATGAAATGGGCTTTTCCGAAAGAGTCAACTGCACTGCCGAAGAAAACGCCGCATACGCCGCACAATTAAAGCTCACAGGTTCTCTTCCCGCAGGTGTTTACCAGTACAGAGATGCATACAGCAACGAACCTGTCGACCAATTTTATACCGTTCGCCAGAGCAGTCTTACCGATGCGGAAAAACAAGCGTATATCGCTTGCTGCAATTTCAAAAACGTATACACGATTAAAAAATGCGTTGTTTTCTTCACGGTACTTACGGTCATTCAGCTTATCGCGGCACTTATTTCCGTATTATCCTTCTCAAGCCTTTTCAGATGAAATTGCAATTAAATTAAAAAAATGCTTTCCGCATCATCTCAATTCCGCTATCGTCCTTTGCAGCTCCGCAAGGAATTCGCCCGCGTGTGCGCCGTCCATCTGTGTATGATGAAATTGGAACGACACTGTTAGTTTGCAGCGAAAAAAGCTGCGGCGGTACCGGCCCCAAATCAGGAACGGATTGTTAAAAATGCCGCTGTTCATGCCCACGGCACCGTCCAACTCCGTTTCCACAATTGCGGAAGTGCCGATTACCATGCTGTCCGTAATATCGTTATCGGTGCAGGTCTGTGCAGCGGCGCGGGTCAAATTCAGATAATCGGCATTGAATCTTGCAATTTCCGTGCTGAACGGAACATCGCATGAGCTGATTTCTCCGCGGTTGTTTTTCACAATCGTGTTAACAGCTAAGCTGCCATACTGCACCAAATCATGTCCGACCGGAAGCAGATAGAATTCTTCAATCCCGCTTGCGGCCTTTCCGATACACCAGCAGAGCAGCATATTGAATTTCATTCCGCGTTTTTTACTCATGCGCACAAGGGGCGTCACGTCAAGAGTTTTGAAGAACGTCACCATCGGATTCGGTGCGTTCATCCAAAGTTCAAACGCCGCTGCGCGCGGAGTGTTTTTTGGGTTGACCTTTGCAGGCAGCTTTTCCGAACTCATTTTCATCCCTCCGTTGTGTCCGTGAGCTTCAGTTCGTATTTGCAGAGTCCGATTCCCGCATTGCACCGGGAAGGCAAAAGAATCCGAACGCCGTATTTTTGTTTTCGTTTTTCATTTTACTCACTTTTTCTCTTTGTTTACTTCAATTATGCTACGGCGTTCGGAAACGCCTGCCTTTACGGTTTACTGTCCGACTTTTGCTTGATGTTTCGTGTTCAGCCTTTCCGCAAACCGAGCGATATGCTCATCCAATGCAAGAACCGTACTTTTTCTTTCATCATCGGTCTTTGCTCCGTCATACATGCTGTAAAGCAGGAACATCGGCCCGTAGAATTCAAGCGCAAGCTGCATCGCCTCCGCATCGGTTGACGCCGCACGGCGGAATATCCTTGCCATGTATTCCGCGGGACTCGCCGCAAGGTAGTTCTGATACAAATCCGCCATGGTCGAATCGTTGTACTGCTCAATGGTGAGCATCTTTCGGAATCGGGAAGAGAATCCGTCCTCCGTCCAGTGGCGGAACTGCGCAATGCTGTATCGGCGTATGCTGTCGAGCGCCGTGTTCATATACGCTTCGGCATATTCGTCGTCCTCCGCTCCCGGCATATCGTATTCCGCCGCACGTTCCGCATCCAACGCACTCATCCTGTCCAAAATCTTTTGAAAAATCTCGCGCTTGCCCGAATAGTGCTTATACAGTGCGGCTTTTGTGATTTTGAGCCGTTCCGCGATGTCGCTCATGGATGTTCCCGCATAGCCCTTTTCCGAAAAAAGCCTCAATGCTTCCTCGATTATCCTTTCCTTTGTATCACATGCCATCTTTTACCTCCGCACACAGCCGCATTATGCATACCGTCGGCTTCCTTCCGCCTTTGAATTTCGCCGCATCAAGTAACCGACCGATAACCATTATAGGTTTCGGTCGGGCTGAAGTCAATATGGGAATTGTTATTCCTTTGCGGCAATTGTGACAGTTTCTTGCCTGTCGAATCTGTTTTCAGCCGTTTTTATTGCAGTCCGCATTATTTCGGCAGTTTTCCGTTCTCCTTCCCAGCTGCCAAAACGCAACCGCGCTTGCAGCTGCAACATTCAATGAATCCACTCCGTGATGCATCGGAATCATCACGGTATAATCGCAAGCATCTATCGCAGATTGTTCAAGCCCCGTTCCTTCCGTGCCCATTACAACGGCAAGGCGGGGTTCCGCCGCAAGGCGCGGATCATCAATGCTTACAGAGTCATTTTTAAGCGCCGTTGCCGCAAGCCTGAAACCGAGTGCTTTCAACCTCCCGAATCGGTTCCCTTCCTCGTCCGGCTGCAATTTTGCCCACGGAATCTGAAACACCGTTCCCATGCTGACCCTTATTGCGCGCCTGCAAAGCGGATCGCAGCAGGTGGGGGAGAGCAGCACCGCATCCATGCCGAGCGCGGCGGCGGAGCGAAAGATTGCTCCGATATTTGTTGAATCAACAATTCCGTCCAAAACGGCAATGCGGCTTGCACCGCCGCAAACGCTTTCAGCCGAAAGGGGCGGCTTCCTTCGCATTGCGCAGAACACACCCCGTGTGAGCGGATAACCGGTAAGCTTTGAAAGCAGCTGCGTTTCGGCCGTGTAAACAGGGATTCCCGCCGTGCGTTCAATTATATCCGCCGCCTGTCCCGCAACATGCTTTTTTTCAACAAGCAGCGAAAGCGGTTCATACCCTGCATCAAGCGCGATTCTGATAACAGTCGGGCTTTCCGCAATGAATATGCCCTTCTCCGGCTCCAGTTTGCTGCGGAGCTGTGTTTCCGTCATCCTTGCAAAAACATCAAGCTCCGGTGCCGATATATCGCTTATTTCAATAACATTAATGTTTTTTTCGATTGTATTCATGCCGTTCCGCATTTCCCTTATTCTTTTATCTTTCACTGCATAGATACAGCATTGCGCTGCTGCCGCATTAAACTTCATTTTACCACGATTGCAGTCGTTTTTCCATATGGGCATCGGAATTTTTGCGGGCGTCACGCGCATATTGTGGCAATATATTGTTTCATGCTATTGCATTTTCGGCAGCGCGGCTTTATAATTGAGAATGAAAATCGAACACATCCGCTGGGTGCGTACACGGGTCATTCCCGATGTACTGAGAAAGAACCTTTGAACCTGTTAGGGTAATACCTGCGTAGGGAAGCGGTGCGAAAATTTGTGCTTACACGCCTCCGCACCGTTTGCGGGGGCGTTTATTTTCAGAAAGGAAACTTTTTTATGTTGTTCGATGGTAAAAAAATCGAATTTGTGCTGCTTGAAAAGCTCAAAGGCGTTGACACAAAGGGTTGGATCTTCTTTGCAGCCGCAGCCGTGCTTGCCGCCGCGCTCATCATCTTCCTTGTTCAGCGCAGGAAAAAATGCACTGAGCCCGCCACATTTACCGGCAATCCCACTCCGACGGTCATCCTTGTTCACGGTGCGCTCTGCATCGCAATAAGCTTTGTTTTGAGTTATTTCAAACTCTTTTCAATGCCCAACGGCGGCTCCATAACCCTTGCAAGCATGCTGCCGCTGATGGTTTATTCCAATCGCTACGGCGCAAAATACGGCGTTATGGCGGGCGTTGTTTACGGCTTCCTTCAGTATATCCAGAATCCCGAAATGACGCATTGGATTCAGATGCTCGTTGACTACCCCGTTGCTTTCGGTGTTATCGGACTCGGCGGCCTTGTAAAAGGCGAGCGCAACCTCGTCTTCTCAGTTCTTATCGGCGGCACTCTGCGCTTCCTCTGCCATCTGTTCACCGGTGCGGTTTTCTTCGGCGAATATGCCGCGGCAGGACAGTCCGCGTTCATGTATTCCCTTCTGTACAACGCTCCCTACATGTTTGCGGACATCGCAGTTTGCGTCATCATCGCAATGCTTCCGCCTTTCCGCAAGGCGATCCGCTCCGCGCTCAAGTACTGAAACACCGAACAAAGCCCGGCTGATTTCAACAGAACGGGCCGGACGGTTTAAGTTTTTGCATCAACACACAAATCCGACTTCAAATGAATCAAAACTTGCCTGATTCCTTTTCGGATTTGAAGTGCCCGGGTCGGAAAGCACAGTTTGCCGCGTTTTCCGGCCCTTCCCTTATCCAATCATCCCGTTGTAAACCTTTTTACGAACCATGAGCAGAATTCAAGCTCCCGCCGCTGTCGAAAAGCACAGCATTCCGCCTTTTTTCGGCAGCGATTCTCAAATACTCATCCTCGGCAGTTTCCCCTCGGTCAAATCCCGCGAAAGCGGCTTTTATTACGGGCATCCGCAAAACCGCTTTTGGCGCGTGCTCTCCTCCGTGTTCGACGCGCCGCTGCCGCAAACGATCGAGCAAAAGCAGGAGTTTTTGCGCACTCGCCACATCGCGCTTTGGGATGTCGCCGCCGAATGCAGCATACGCGGTTCGGCGGACAGCAGTATTTCGGCCGTCACCGCAAACGATATTGCTCCGCTCCTCCGTTCAACGCAAATCAAAGCCGTTTTTTTAAACGGTCAAACGGCACAAAAGCTTTTTCGCAAATATCTTTCCGAAGAAACCGCAAAATTCGGCTGCACCGTCACGGCGCTGCCTTCAACAAGCCCCGCAAACGCATCATATTCACTCGAAAAACTTGCTGCCGAATGGGGCAGAGCAATCCGCGCCGTCCTTGTGATTTAAGAATCGGAGTTAACGTTCGGAATTTTGCCTGCATCCTTAAGGTTTATCCGAAATTTTCCCTTTTAGAGAAAATTCCCTGTTGACTTTTGCGCCGCACGGAGTATAATCATACCGTCAACTGAATCATCAGTCTTCGAGGCGGGGCGAAGTTCCCCACCGGCGGTCACAGTCCGCAAGCGGCTTTTGCCGCACGATCCGGTGAAATTCCGGTACCGACGGTCACAGTCCGGATGAGAGAAGCTGTGCTGCGCACCTTTTCGCGTGATTTCAACGCTCTTTTGTGTCATGCACCCCGGAAGACTTGTTCTTTCAGGGACAAATGATAAAAAGGAGTGTTTTTTATGTCAACACAAACCCGTGCACGCAAACTCACCGTAACCGCTATGCTTTCAACGATAGCTTTTATTCTCATGTACATTGAGTTTCCGATTCCCGCGCTGATTCCTTCATTCGTCAAGCTTGATATTTCGGATCTGCCCGAGCTTTTGGCTGCATTCTCGTTGGGACCTGTTTACGGCGTTGTTGTTTCGCTGCTCAAGAACGTGCTTTTTTCCCTGCTGCACGGCACTTCGTCGGCATATGTGGGCGAGACGTTCAATTTCATCATGGGAGCGGTATTCTCGTTTTCTGCCGGATTCATCTATAAAAAATACAAATCCCGCAAGGGTGCGCTGACAGGCGCACTTGTCGGCGCGGTGCTGATGTCCGTATTGTCCGTGCCGCTGAATTATTTCATTGTCTATCCCGCATATGTGAAACTCTATGATCTGCCGCTTGAAGCTATCATCGGCATGTATCAATCCATTCGCCCTTCAACCGACGGACTTTTGGAATGCCTGCTTGTTTTCAACATGCCGTTCACTTTCTTCAAAGGAGCGCTGGATGTTGCACTGTGCTTCCTCGTTTACAAGCCGCTTTCGCCTTTGCTGCATAAGTAAAGGCCGCAAAAAGCAGGAAAAGGGCAAATCCGTAGTTTGGCATTGCATCCGAATCATCCCGCAGTCAGCAGCCCCGCTGTGAAATAAATGAATATGCCGCATAATCGTGCAGCACCTGAATAAGCTTATGTGAATAAGCGAAAGGGGCTGCACTCTTTATGAATGAACGGAGAATCATACAAACAGGAATTGATGTTTCACGCTATCAGGGGAAAATCGACTGGGCGCGTGTGAAAGCCGGCGGCACAGGCTTTGCAATTATCAAATGCACACAGGGTGTAAACACCGTTGACCCGGAGTTTCACCGCAACATGCGCAATTGCGCCGCCGTCGGGCTGCCCGTCGGCGCATATGTCTACAGCAGAGCACGCACTGCTTTTGCCGCTGCCGAAGAGGCGGAGCGTGCCGCAGAGGAGTGTGCACCGTATCATCTTGATTATCCGATTGCAATGGATTTCGAGGCGGCTCAGTTCCTTGCAATGCCGAAAAAAACACGCGGCGCGATAATCGATGCATTCTGTACGCGAATCGAAGCACGCGGCTATAAGCCCATGCTTTACAGCAGCAAATACTGGCTTTCGGCTCTTATTCCTTCCGAAACGACCCGCCGCTGGGACGTTTGGCTTGCTCAGTACGCCTCAAGGCCGACTTATTCCGGAGATTTCACCATGTGGCAGCGCGGCACGGGAAAGGTGGACGGCATTGCGGGCAGAGTGGACATCGATATTTGTTACCGCGATTATGTTGACGAAAGCCCGGATCGCATTGTTTTTGCACTCACAAGCCCCATGATGCAGGGCAAACCCGTGTCCGCACTTCAGGCCATGCTCAACGCTGCGGGCTATACGGCTTCCGACGGGCAGCGGCTCAACGTTGACGGAAAACTCGGAAAGCGCAGCTTTTCGGCATTCGTCGAATTTTTAAATGCGCATAAAAAATATATTGAGTGATGTTTCCGCAGTCTCCGCCTAACCGGCTTTGATTCGGTGCTTTCGGAATTGTTCGACAAAAACGCACACAGCACAATAATCGGGAGCGGGAAGCGGAAAGCTGCGGCCCGTCCCCGATGTTTTCTTTTTTCCGGACATCCGCGGAAGATGAAAACTTATCACGGTTATTCGAAAAACGTCCGCTTTCCGACTTTTTCGGGTTGACCGAAAGGCGAATATGAGTTATAATTGTGGAATAAATTCGACGGCGAAAAGAGTTGATTTGCCGTTAAATTCGGAGAGATACACTATGGCATATCGCTATTTTGCAGTTGACGTCGGCGACAAGCGCGTCGGGCTTGCCGTCAGCGATGCGCTCGGAATCACCGCGCAGGGCATCGAAACCTATAACCGCACCGGAGATGATGACAAGGACGGAGAATACATTCGCAAATGTGCGGAACGCTATGCCCCCTGCCGCATCGTGTTCGGAATGCCGCGCAATATGGACGGGAGCTACGGCTTTGCTTCCGAAAAGGTTCGTGCCTTTGCCGCCGTTGTACTGAACGGCTGGGAAGGCGAGCACGATTTTTTTGACGAAAGGCTTTCCACCGTTGCTGCGGAACGCGCTTTGTTTGAAGCGGAACTAAACTGGAAAAAACGCCGCAAAGTTATCGACAGACTTGCCGCACAGGTCATTCTCGAAGGCTATATGACGCTCCATCCGCTGAGATAACGTCCGTTCTGTAATAATTATTTACACTTTGAAAGGCAATGTTATGATTGAAGAAAACATAAAAATTAACCCGCAGCCCGAGGAATTTGATGATTCCGCCGAGCTTGAACCCGTGACTTTTCTGACCGAAGACGGCGGGGAAGAAAACTTTTGGCATATCATGACCTTCCCCTATGAAGGTGCGAAATACGCTGCACTCGTTCCGGAGGATCAGATTGACGAAGAAGAACCCGAAGTGATTTTTGTGAAAATCGCAAAGGACGAGCAGGGCGATGCTTACATTCCCGTCGAAAACGAAGTTCTGCTTGAAGAACTTTTCGAAGTCTTTGCCGAGCTTCTTGATGACGAACCCGGGGAACCCGAGAATGACGCTTGGGTTTGACTCCGGGCGCATTTTGAACGATTTTTTGCGGCGGTTTAATCGGGGCTGAGTGACTTCAAGCTGTTTTACCCACCTCCCGCAATTCAAACCGTCAAAATCTGTTGTGATGAGTATTTGGGAATTGTTTTTGACAGCCGTTGCACTGAGCATGGATGCAATGGCGGTTGCTGTTTCTGCCGGCCTTTCCAATGCGGGCGGCAAAGGAGTCAAATTTCGCGAAGCGGGCCTGATGGGGCTGTTTTTCGGAGTTTTTCAGGCGGTAATGCCTCTTTTGGGGTATTATATCATACCGCTGCTTGCAATGATATTCGGCAGCGGCGTTACGCGCTTTGTTGAAGGAACCGACCACTGGATCGCATTTGTGCTGCTTGTTTTTCTCGGCGGCAAAATGATAATCGAAGCCGTTCGCGCCGAAGAGGAGGCCGAACCGTCAAACCCGTTCGCACTCGGCACACTGTTTATAATGGCAATTGCCACCAGCATTGATGCGCTTGCAACAGGCATCGTTTTCCGCAGTTTCAGCTTTTCAACCGGCAAGCTGCTGCTTGCTGTCGGCTTCATCGGCAGCGTCACGTTCATTCTGACACTGCTCGGCGCACTCGGCGGCAAAAAACTCGGAGAAAAGTTCCGCAAACGTGCGGAGATAATCGGCGGGATCGTCCTTGTTTGCATCGGCGCAAAAATTCTTATTGAGCACCTGTTCTTTTAATTGTGGGTATATCCGCGTTTTGACTCTTTTAAAACAGCAGGGGCGTCGAAATTTTTTCAGGAGGTATGCATGATCTGCCCTGTCGTTTCAAAGGAACATTTTCGCAGCATGCGTATAACGCTTGCGTTTTCCGTAATTGCGCTTTCGTTTTGCATTGCTTTTGCCTTGCTGACCTTTGCAGGCATACTCGCACAGTATACCGCACTGTGTGCAGCCTTCTTTGCGCTTGTTTCAAGCGGACTTTTCCTGCTCTACCGTTTCAGCCGCGATATTTCCCTGCGCAAGCTCGAACTTACGGAATCTGAAATTCGGGTGTTCGGCAAAACAGGAAAGCTTCTTAAAACCTTCCCGTATTCCGCCGTGCGCGAATTGCGCGTCGTGACGCTGATGGTGGGCAATTTCGGCGGTATGTACGGCAAACTTAAACCCGAAAACTTCATTTGCCTCAGTCTGGACGGTCAAATCCCCGCTCCCGAAACGCGTCTTACCGAACTTTACGGCAGCTTGGATTGCCTTACCTTCGCCTACACTAAAGAGGCAATGACTTTCCTCAACCAAAAAATTCCGCCGGCAGTTTGATTTTTCCGCTCCGGCTGATGCAAAAAAGGCGGCTTCGGCCGTTTTTATTATTAAGCAAAAATTAAAAAACAAAAATCACACCGCCGCGAACAGAATTGTCCGCGGCGGCATTTTATTCATTCATATTATGTTTTCAGAAATTATCTTCCGGAAACGGGAACATTGCTTTTCAGGATAACGTCATGCGAACCGCCTTCAACTATGCTTGTTGAAGAAACGAGCGTCAGCTTTGCATTTTTGCGCAGGTCCGCAAGGTTCAGCACGCCGCAGTTGCACATTGTTGAACGAACTTTGCCGAGGGTGACTGCAAGATTATCCTTAAGACTGCCCGCATAGGGAACATATGCATCAACGCCTTCTTCAAAGCTGAGCTTTGCCGCGCCGCCCATGTCGTAACGCTGCCAGTTGCGTGCGCGGTTCGAGCCTTCGCCCCAGTATTCCTTATAGTAGTTGCCGTTAATGCGGATTTTCGGAGTGGGGCTTTCGTCGAAGCGGGAGAAATACCTTCCGAGCATCACGAAATCCGCACCCATTGCAAGCGCAAGGGTGATGTGGTAATCGTGAACAATGCCGCCGTCGGAGCAGATGGGAACATAAATGCCCGTTTCCTCATAATACTCATCGCGTGCGCGCGCAACATCGATCATTGCGGTCGCCTGTCCTCTGCCGATGCCCTTCTGTTCGCGGGTAATGCAAATCGAACCGCCGCCGATACCGACCTTTACAAAGTCCGCTCCGCATTCCGCAAGATAGCGGAAACCGTCGCCGTCAACAACGTTGCCCGCACCGACTTTAACGCTGTCACCGTATTTTTCGCGGATGAAGTCAATGGTCAGCTTCTGCCACTCGGTGTATCCCTCGGAGGAGTCTATGCAAAGTGCATCAACGCCTGCTTCAACAAGCGCGGGAACGCGCTCCGCATAGTCGCGGGTGTTGATGCCCGCACCGACAAGGTAACGCTTGCTGCTGTCGATCGATTCGAGCGGATTAGCCTTGTGGTTGGAATAGTCTTTGCGGAAAACGAAAAACTTAAGATGCCCCCTGTCGTCCACAATGGGAAGGGAGTTGATTTTGTGATCCCAAATGATATCGTTTGCAATCTTAAGGGTAATATCCTCGGTTGCATAAACAAGGCGGCTGAGCGGAGTCATGAACTCGGAAACCTTCATGTCAAGAGGCATTCGGCTGACGCGGTAGTCCTTATCGGTAACAATGCCGACAAGCTTGCCCGTGCCCGTTCCGTCCGCCGTGATTGCAACGGTGGAATGCCCGGTGAGTTCGTGAAGCTCAAGAACGTCTTTAAGAGTTGCATCGGGACGAAGGTTGGAATCGCTCTTCACAAAGCCCGCCTTATGTCCCTTTACGTTGCGCACCATCTGAGCCTGATCCTCAATGGATTGGGAGCCGTAGATGAAAGAAATTCCGCCCTCCTGGGCAAGCGCAATCGCCATCGTATCGTTTGATACAGACTGCATAATTGCGGATACCATGGGAGTGTTGATCGAGACGGCCGGTTCCTCACCTCTGCGGAATTTAACAAGAGGGGTGCGCAGGCTGACGTTTGCGGGGATGCATTCCTTGGAGGAATATCCTGGAACAAGCAGATATTCGCCGAAGGTGCGTGAAGGTTCGCTGTAGATGAATGCCATAACAGTTTTTTCCTTTCTGTTTATAAGTTTCCGGTTTTGTTCGGCAGTCCTTCCGGGCTTTTTGCGGTCCTTCCGGGCTTGGTATTTTCAGCCCTTTCGGGCTTTTGCTTCAGGAATTTGATTATTCGTTCGATCGACTGCAATGCGGTCGGTAATTTCAGTGATTCGATTACCTTGCATTCCGTGCATTCAGCTCGTGTTCCGCGCAGTCCACAAGGTTCGTCATGAGCATTGCAACGGTCATCGGACCCACACCGCCGACAGCTTTTGTGATATAGCTTGCTTTTTTTGAAACATTTTCAAAGTCAACATCGCCGTAGAGTTTGCCGTCTATATTTGTCTGTCCGATGTCGATAACAACCGCACCGTCCTTGACCATATCCGCCTTGATAAGCCCCGCCGAACCCGCAGCAACGATAAGAATATCGGCATTTTTGGTTATGTCGCCGAGATTCTGAGTCTTTGTGTGGCAAACCGAAACCGTTGCGTTGCGGTTCAGCAGACAGATTGCAATCGGCCTGCCCACCAATACGGATTTTCCGACGACGACCGTGTGTTTGGACATTATGTCTATGCCCGTTTCATCCAGAATACGGATAACAGCGCGCGGGGTGCAGGCAATGACGGCAGGCTCGCCGTTCAAAAGCTTGCCCGCGTTGCAGAAATGCAGACCGTCAATATCCTTTTCGGGGTCAATGGCATCAAGAACGGTTTTTGTGTCCATGCTGTCCGGCAGAGGCATCTGAACCAGAATGCCGTGAACCGATTCATCCGCATTAAGCTTTTGAACAAGCTCTATCACCCGCTGCTGCGAAACATCTTCCACAAGATGATAGGTCACGCATTCCATGCCGAGTCTTATCGCGGCATTTTCTTTCAGCGTGACATAGCGTTTGGTCATTTCCTCCGTACCCACATGAATGATGGCAACACGCGGAATAACACCCTTCGCCTTAAGCACCGCCACCCGCGTTGTAAGTCCCGAATAGACCTGCGCTGCAATTGCGCGGCCGTCGATTATCTGTGCGCTCATATTTTCCCCTTTCCGTCTGCATTTTCCAATCCGGCCGCATTATTCGCGGTTTTGTGCGGATTGAAATTGACTCATTATACACCAAACGGCCGAATAATTAAAGCCTGATTTTTCTGTTTGGTGCATATATTTCCGCAAACCGCGCCTCATTTATGCGAAACGGCGCGATTTGCCCGGCTTGCCGTGTTTTCGGAATGTCCCGAACATTTCGGGCTCTTTGCGGGAAGAGGCTTGTGTTTGCCGCGCTTTTCCCGCAAAGTCTTCCTTCTGCCGAAGCGTTTTATGTTACAGTCTGAAGTAATCCACTGCACCGCGGAAGATCGCCGATTCGTCCTTTCCGGGTACGTTTTTGTAAAGATTTTTTCCGTATCTTTCGCTGTGTGCCATCTTTCCGAACACTCTTCCGTCCGCAGAAGTGATGCCCTCAACGGCAAGCACGGAGCCGTTCGGATTTATCTCGGTGCGCATGGAGGCTCTGCCGGATGCATCGCAGTAAACCGTTGCGATCTGTCCGTTTTCAACAAGCCTGTTCAGCAGCTCATCGGGGCAAACGAACCTTCCCTCGCCGTGGGACACGGGAACGAGTGAAACTTCACCCGGTTCACGGTACATAAGCCACGGGGACAGGTTGGAAACCGTGCGGGTATGCACAAGGCGCGAACGATGCAGCCCGATCGTGTTATATGTCAGAGTGGGGCAGTTTTCATCCGTGTGAATGATTTTTCCGAAAGGCACAAGTCCGAGTTTTATCAACGCCTGGAACCCGTTGCAAATGCCGAGAATCAAGCCGTCGCGACGGTTGAGCAGCCGTTCGATCGCCTCCGCCGCACGGGCATTGCGCATGAAGGATTCAATGAGCTTTGCGCTGCCCTCGGGTTCGTCTCCGCCGGAGAAACCGCCGGGAATGAACAAAATTTGTGAATCCTCCAACCTGTTCGCAAATGCGTTGACTGATTCTTCAATGCCCTTTGCGGTGATGTTGTTGATAACAAGCACTTCCGCTTCCGCTCCCGCAAGGCGCATTGCCCGTGCGGAATCCATTTCGCAGTTCGTGCCGGGGAAGACCGGAATCAGCACACGCGGGCGCGCATATCTGCCGTTCGGCTTTATCATCGGTGCATTCCTTCGGAAAGAACCGATTTCAACAGGTGTTTCGTCCGTTGTTTTATGTCTGTAAACCGGTTCAAGTTTTTTGTCGTAAATTTCGAACAGCGGAGCAAGTGCAACGTTTTCGTCCCTGTATTCGAACGCAAATTCCGACATTGTTGAGCCGAGTTCGAGCCCGTTAGGAATTTGCTCCGTGCAGCCTTCCGCAATTTCAAGTATCAGCGCGCCGTAATTGCGGCGGAACAGTTCTTCCTGCGGGAATTCGGGATTCAGGCGAACGCCGATTCCGTTGCCGAGAGCGGCTTTGAACAGGCCTTCCGCCGCACCGCCCTTATCGACTGCCCATGCGGAAAGCACGCTGCCGCCGCGTATCAGGCGCGTTGCAAGCGCAAAATTCGTGCGAAGAGAGTCCGCTGCGGGAAGACCGTTTTCGTCCGGTTTCGCCGGCAGGAAAACAAGTCTTGAGCCGGGCTTTTTAAATTCCGGAGAGATGATATTCCCTGCCTTATCCGCTGCAATTGCAAACGAAACAAGCGTCGGCGGAACCGTTATGTTTTCGAAAGTTCCGCTCATTGAGTCCTTGCCGCCGATTGCCGCAAGCCTAAGCCCGAGCTGTGCGCGCAGCGCTCCCAACAGCGCGGCAAGGGGTTTGCCCCAGCGCACGGGATCACTGCCGAGCTTTTCAAAATATTCCTGGAATGTCAGCCAGCAGTTTTCTGTTGATGCACCCGCCGCAACAAGCTTGGCAACGGAAGTCACAACCGCGCAGTACGCCGCGCCGAACGGATCTTCCGCCGAATAATGCGGGTCAAAGCCGTATGCCATGACGGAGCATGTGTCCGTTTCGCTTCCGCGAACGGGCAGCTTTGCGGCCATTGCCTGAGTCGGCGTCAGCATATTCTTTCCGCCGAAAGGCATAAGCACCGTTGCCGCGCCGATGGTTGAATCAAACCGCTCCGCAAGCCCCTGCCGAGAGCAGATGTTAATATCCGAAACACATTCCGAGAGCCTTTCCGCAAAGGTAGTTTCGGCTTTTTTCCCCGTTTCGGGACAGTTTTTTCGAGCGAAGCAATCCGAAAGGCCGCACTTTTGAACCTTGGCGCGCATTTGCTTCACCGCACCGTTTGTGTTCAGGAATTCGCGGGAAAGATCGACGATTTTTTCCCCGTTCCAATGCATGACCATGCGCCCGGTATCCGTAACGCGGGCAACAACGGTTGCTTCAAGGTTTTCGCCGTTTGCAAGTGCAAGGAATTTTTCGCAGTCCGCCTCCGCAACAACAACCGCCATGCGTTCCTGAGATTCGCTTATCGCAAGCTCCGTGCCGTCAAGCCCGGCATATTTTTTCGGAACCCTGTCAAGCTCGATATCCAGTCCGTCCGCAAGCTCGCCGATTGCAACGGAAACGCCGCCCGCACCGAAATCGTTGCAGCATTTTATCAATGTTGAAGCTTCCGGGTTCAGGAACAGCCTTTGCAGTTTGCGTTCCTCGGGCGCATTGCCCTTTTGAACCTCCGCTCCGCATGTTTCAAGTGATGATATGTTGTGTGACTTGCTTGAGCCCGTTGCACCGCCGCAGCCGTCGCGTCCCGTTCTTCCGCCGAGAAGGATAACGGCATCGCCCGCAGCAGGTTTTTCGCGGCGGACATTCCGTTCGGGCGCCGCACCGACAACAGCACCGATTTCCATATGCTTTGCAAGATAGCCGTCATGATAAACTTCATCCACAAGGCCTGTTGCAATGCCGATCTGATTGCCGTAGGAGCTGTAGCCCTGCGCCGCCGTTGCAGCAAGTTTTCTTTGGGGAAGCTTGCCGCGGATGGTGCTTTCAATCGGGGCAAGCGGGTTTGCGCCGCCCGTCACGCGCATTGCATGATAAACATAGCTCCGCCCCGAAAGGGGATCGCGTATCGCGCCGCCGATGCAGGTTGCCGCACCGCCGAAGGGTTCGATCTCCGTCGGGTGGTTGTGCGTTTCGTTTTTAAACAGCAGCAGCCACGGCTCCTCAACGCCGTCGGCATCGACCTTTATCTTCACGGTGCAGGCATTGATTTCGTCCGACTCGTCAAGATTGCGCAATTCGCCGCTTTTTTTAAGTGCCTTCGCCGCAACGCAGGCAATATCCATGAGGCATACGGGCTTTTTGTCCCCGATGCTTTCGCGAAGAGCAAGGTAATTTTCGAATTCGCGCCGAACGCGTTCATCCTCGAATTCAACATCCGTCAGATGCGTGTTGAAGGTTGTATGGCGGCAATGATCCGACCAATATGTGTCGATAACGCGGAGTTCGGTCAGCGTCGGCTCACGATTTTCTGTTTTAAAATAGACTTTAAGGCACTCCGCATCCGCCTCATCCATTGCAAGCCCGTAAAGCGCGATAAGCTCCTTTGCAGGGGTATCAAACAGCTTTACGCGCGGCGGCTGAGCAGGCTCGTCGCAGCGCATTGCAAGCGTGTCACAGCATTCAAGCGCGGCTTCGCGCGAATCCACGGGGTTGATAATGTATGCCTTTATCCTGTTCAGTTCTTCGGATGTAAGACTGCCCGAAAGCATGTATACGGCGGCCGAACGCACTGCCGGCCTTTCGCACTGCGCAACAAGGCTTATGCACTGCGCTGCGGAATCCGCCCGCTGGTCAAACTGCCCCGGCAGATATTCAACCGCAAAAACTTTTGCACCCGCCGCATTGCCGCAGATTTCCGCACGGAATTCAGCTTCCGTATAGGTTCTGTCAACCTGCGGTTCGGAAAAAACGGTTTCGATGCAGGCGTTGAACGTCGCTTCGTCCACACCCTCCGCGTCATACCTGTTGATGATGCGAACCCCTTCGAGCGTGCGGATCCCGAGAAATTCGCGAATATCCTTCGCAAGCCCTTCCGCCGCTTCCGAAAATTCGGGGCGTTTTTCGCTGTAAATTCTGTAAACCATTCTGTTGTCTCCCGTTAAATTTCCCGTATTCCGTAATGTTCGTTCTTTCGGCAAATGCCGGCGGTGCCGGCGTTTACCCGTTTTTTAAACGGCTTTCGCGCAATGCGGAAAGTCCGATGTCGCTTCTTGAATATTTTCCGTCAAAATGCACTCGTTCGGCTGCCGCATATGCCGCCCGAACCGCCTCTTCAAGCGTATCGCGACCGGCCGTGATGCCGAGCACGCGCCCGCCGCTTGTAGCAAATTCGCTGCTGTCGGGTGCTCTGAGTTTTGTTCCCGCATGGAAGATGCATACCCCGCAATCTGCTTCAACATCACCGTCAAAGGTGATGAGTTTTCCCTTTTCGTATTTTTCCGGGTAGCCCCCGCTTGCAAGCACAAGGCAGCAGGAGGATTTGTCGGAAAGCTTGATCTCGCATTTGTCAAGCGTCCCCGCCTGCGTCGCAATCATTATTTCAAGCAGGTCGCCTTCAACAAGGGGCAGCACCGCCTGCGTTTCCGGATCGCCGAAACGGCAGTTATATTCAATAACACGCGGGCCGTTCGGTGTGAGCATAAGTCCGAAATACAGGCACCCGCGGAAAGTCCGTCCTTCGGCATTCATTGCGTTCAGCGTGGGAAGGATGATGCTTTGCATAACCTGCTCCGCCGCCGCTTTTGTGTAAAAAGGATTCGGTGCAATAACGCCCATGCCGCCGGTGTTCAGTCCCGTGTCGCCGTCGCCCGCACGTTTATGATCCATTGAAGAGGGCAGGGGAACAACTGTTTTTCCGTCCGTAAACGCAAGCACGGAAACCTCGGGTCCGGTCAGGAACTCTTCAACAACGACAGTTGCGCCGCTCCTGCCGAATTTGCCGCCCCGCATCATGTCGTTCACGGCTTCAACTGCTTCCTCGTGAGTTTTTGCAATTATAACGCCCTTGCCGAGAGCAAGCCCGTCCGCTTTGACAACGACGGGAAGGCTGTGGTGCGCCGCATATCCGGCCGCAGCATCGGCATCCGAAAAGACCTTGTATTCGGCTGTCGGAATGCCGTATTTCTTCATGAGTTCCTTTGAAAAAGCCTTGCTGCCCTCGATTATTGCCGCAGCCTTGCTCGGGCCGAAGCAGGGAATGCCCTTTTCGCGCAGCATGTCGCAGAGCCCCATAACGAGAGGGTCGTCCGGAATCACGGCAGCAAAGTCAATTTCGTTGTTCAGCACAAAATCAACAATTTTTTCCAAATCCGTTGCGGCAATGCCCGTGCAGGTCACCGGGCATGAATCGCTGCCCGCATGTTCGCGGGAAATTCCGCCGTTTCCGGGAAGTGCATATATCTTTCCCGCTCTGCGGCTTTGAGCAAGCCGCCTGATTATCGCATGTTCGCGTCCGCCGCCGCCTATGACGGCAATATTGAGTTTATCCTTTGTTATCTGCATTTTTTACTCTTAATTCCGTTCCTTGTTCCGTCCCTTCCGCACGTTCTGCACCTGCATCGGGAAATCCTTTTCGTCTATGTCCGCTTAATTGACCGTTCTTTTCCGTTCGCCCGGCATACTGCCGAGTGCCGAACAGATCCGAATATCCGAATAAACCGCTCCGTTAAAAATCAATGGTGGAAAAGGCGCAGTCCGGTAAAAGCCATGACCATGCCGTGTTTGTTGCATGCCTCAATAACGGCATCATCGCGCACCGAACCGCCGGGCTGAGCAATATAGGCAACGCCGCTGCGGAAAGCACGCTCGATATTATCGCCGAACGGGAAGAACGCATCGCTTGCAAGTGCGGTTTCGCCGAACCTGCTCAGCCACTCCCGCTTCTGTTCCTTTGTCATCGGCTCGGGGCGGCGGGTGAAGAAATTCTGCCAATTTCCGTCGTCAAGCACGTCCCCGCATTCATCCTCGTTTAAATACAAATCAATTGCATTATCGCGGTTGGGGCGCGGAATATCCGCACGGAACGGCAGGTTCAGCACGGAAGGATGCGAACGCAGGTGCCAAAGGTCGGCTTTATTGCCCGCAAGGCGTGTGCAGTGAATGCGGGATTGCTGACCCGCGCCCACTCCGATCGTTTGTCCGTTTTCAACATAGCAAACGGAGTTGGACTGGGTGTATTTAAGCGTGATAAGCGCAATAACAAGGTCGCGTTTCGCACTTTCGGGCAGGTTTTTGTTTTCGGTCACGATATTTGAAAGCAGGCTTTCGTCAATCGTTGAATCGTTGCGTCCCTGTTCGAATGTGATGCCGAACACCGTCCGCGTTTCAATGGGAGCGGGAACATAGTTTTCGTCGATTTTAATAACCGTGTATGCACCCTTTTTCTTTGCGGAAAGGATCTCAAACGCATCCTCATCGTAATCCGGAGCAATAATGCCGTCCGAAACTTCATGCTTCAAAACTTTTGCAAGCGAAACATCGACCCTGTCGCTGACGGCGATAAAATCTCCGAAGGAGCTCATTCTGTCCGCACCTCTTGCGCGAATATAGGCACAGGCAAGGGGCGAAAGCTCTGTTGTTTCATCAACAAAATACATTTTGCGAAGTGTCTCGTTCAGCGGAAGGCCGACGGCCGCACCTGCCGGGCTGACGTGTTTGAACGATGCCGCCGCAGGAAGTCCCGTTGCGGTGCGAAGTTCTCTGACGAGCTGCCACCCGTTGAGTGCGTCAAGAAGGTTGATATAGCCCGCCCTGCCGTTCAAAACGGCAATCGGCAGTTCGCCGTCAATTGAAATTGCAGCGGGTTTCTGATTGGGATTGCAGCCGTATTTAAGTTCGTATCGCATGTTTGCCTCCGTTAGTATGTTCGGTTTTATTCGGTTATTGTTTGTTTCAGTTCTTACGGTCGGTCAGGGTAACTTAAGTTGACGTTGACCGGCTCCGTTTTTTTGCAAAGCCGCACAGCGCTCAGCGGGTGTGCCGGTTGATGATGAATGTGTCCTCCGCGCCGTCCACGCAGCCGATAAAGCGCACAAAGAGCGAAACACGGTTGTTTTCATCAAGACCTGCCCAAATTTCTTCGGCAAGGGTCTCTGCATCGGGCGCGTTCAGCGCAATGCGCACCGGTTCACCGCAGAACGAGGGCAGCGGCGAGCCGTCATGCTCATATGTGTGGATAAGATGTGCCGTCCCCGCTTCGGGTTCGTAATTGTAAAAATTTCTGCGGCAGCGTGCGCCGTCGGGTGTTTCCGCCTTCAGTATGCTGAGGGTGTATTCGCCTGTTTCGGGGTAAAGAATGCCGCTGATGCGCGGGGTAAAATTCGGAGCATCCGGTTCAAAGCTCCTTTTGCGCAGTGCGGATTCAAAGCTTCCGCCCGCCGCAATTTCGCAGGCAACGGTGTCCGTCTGGTCGCCGTTGGTAACAACGGTGCAGCCGTTGACCTTCCGCACGGGGGAATAGATGATAAGCGAAGGGTCTGTCAGCTTTTTTTCGTCGAACGCCCGCGTTCTGATGCCGTCCTCGGTCGGTTCAAATATGCGGTTGCGGCTGTTCTCGCTTCTGCCCATGATGAAGTATGCGGTCACATAACTTGTGTTGTCCGCACTTTTTCCGATAAGCACGCCGCGTCCGGGATAGGTATTGCCGTTCAGGTATTCGTTGATAGTTTTCATTTATTCCGCCTTTCGCACTTCGATTCCGACTCGTTTGTTCACTGTTTGTTTCACTGTACTGTTGATTTTATTGATAAAAACACCTGTTCAAGCGCAAGGGGCAGCAATTCCCATTCCGCCTGTTCCATAACGCGCCGCTGCAAGGTTTCCGGAGTGTCGCCCGGAAGCACATCAACGGCTTTCTGCATGATTATCTCGCCGCCGTCGGCAACCGCATTTACATAGTGTACCGTTGCACCCGTGACCTTCACGCCGTATGCAAGCGCAGCCTCGTGAACGCGCAGACCGTAGTACCCCTTTCCGCAGAAGGACGGAATGAGTGACGGATGAACGTTGATGATGCGCCTGTCGTAACTTTCGGTAAAATCCGCACTCAGTATTGCAAGAAAGCCCGCAAGCACGACAACATCGATTTCGCGCTCCTTGAGCAGTTTCCGCGCCGCCGTTTCGAACAGTGCGGGGTCCTGCCTGTTTTGAGGAAGATAAACCGCTTCAATGCCCGCATTTTTTGCCCGCTGAAGTGCGAATGCATCCGGCTTGTTGGAAACAACAAGCGCAATATCGCCGCTTTTTATAACCGAACCGCGCTTGTCGAGCAAAGCCTGAAGGTTCGTTCCCCCTCCGGAAACGAACACGGCAGCGCGCGGACGGCGGGGAGCTTCGGCCCCGCCGCAGCTGCCGCTTTTGCCGATCGCGGCGGAAAGTTCTCCGCCCGTCAGCATATCTCAATACCTTCGCCGAGCACGGTGTCGCCGCAGATGTAAGCCTCCTCGCCGTTTGCGCGGAGAATTTCAAGCGCAAGATCCGCATCCTCGCGTGAAACGATGAGGCACATGCCGACGCCCATGTTGAAGGTGTTGAACATGTCCCTTTCGGGGATATCTCCCGTTGACGCGATAAGGTCAAAAAGCGGATGAATGCGCAGTGCGTTTTTGTTTATTCTTGCCGCAATGCCTTTTTTAAGGCAGCGCGGGATATTCTCATAAAAGCCGCCGCCGGTGATATGTGCACAGCCCTTTATGCGGACTTCCTTTGCAAGCTCCAGCACGGGTTTAACGTAAATCCTTGTGGGCTCAAGCAGAGCTTCGCCAAGAGTTTTTCCGAGAGATTCAACATGGGTTCCGAGCACGGCATTGTTTGAATTGAGATTGAAAACCTTGCGCACAAGGGAGAAGCCGTTGGAATGAACTCCGCTTGACGGCAGCGCAATGATAACATCTCCGGGACGCTGCGTTTCAATGTCGAACACCTTGCTCCTGTCCACGATGCCGACGGCAAACCCTGCAAGGTCATATTCGTCCGCAGGGTAGAAACCCGGCATTTCGGCCGTTTCGCCGCCGATAAGTGCGCAGCCGGACTGCACGCAGCCCTCCGCAACGCCCTCAACAACGGAGGCAACTTTTTCGGGAATGTTTTTGCCGAGTGCGATATAGTCAAGGAAAAACAGAGGCTTTGCACCGCAGCAGATGATGTCGTTCACACACATTGCAACGCAGTCGATGCCGACGGTGTTATGTTTGTCGCTCAAAAAGGCGAGCTTAAGTTTCGTTCCCACGCCGTCCGTACCGCTGACAAGGATGGGTTCGCTCATGCCTGCAAGATCCGGTGCAAACAGGCCGCCGAAATTGCCGATGGAGGGCATTGCACCGGGCGTGATCGTGCGCGAAATGTGTTTTTTCATCAGTTCAACGGCGCGATAGCCCGCAGTAATATCAACGCCCGCTTTTTCGTAGCTTTCGCTCCTGCTGTTGTTGTTTGCCATTTATGTTCTTCCTTTCGATCTGATAAATCCGTTTGGTTTATTTTGTTCGGTGGTTTCGATTGCGTTCGCGGCCCGTCAGAGCCGCGGTTTTTCTGTTCGGTTACTCTTTCGGCTGCGGCGTATCGGATTTTTCGCTGAGCTTGCGCGCATATTTGTTGACATAGCGGCGTTTGGGCGGCTCGCAGGGATATTCGCCCGTGAAGCAGCCGACACAATAATCCGTTTTGCCGTTGCCGGCAAGCAGCCTTGCGTTCTCAACGCTCAGGAAACCGAGGGAATCGAGCCCGAGTTCGCGAACAAGTTCCTCATCGTTGTATTTGTTTGCAATCAGCTCCTCCCGCGAGGGAACATCCGTGCCGAAATAGCAGGGGAACAGGAATTTCGGCGCGGCGGAACGCACATGCACCTCCGTTGCGCCCGCTTCACGCAGAAGGCGGACGATGCGCTTGATTGTTGTTCCGCGAACGATGGAATCATCGATAAGCACAACGCGCTTGCCGCTGACAGTTGCGGATACGGGGTTGAGCTTGATCCGAACGAGCTTTTCGCGCTCGTTCTGTTTCGGCTGAATGAAGGTTCTGCCGATATATTTGTTTTTGATAAAGCCTATGCCGTAGGGAATGCCGGACTGTCTTGAAAAGCCGATCGCGGCATCAAGCCCGGAATCGGGAACGCCGATAACAACATCCGCCTGCACGGGATGTTCAAGCGCAAGGAACGAACCCGCACGCTGACGCGCAAGATGCACCGAACAGCCGTCAATAACGCTGTCGGGACGCGCAAAATAGATGTATTCAAACACGCAGAGCGCAGGCTTGACTTTTCCGCAGTGGCTGCGCAGGCTGCGCAGCTCGTCGTTTTCAACAACAACGATCTCGCCCGGTTCAACATCGCGCAGGAATTTCGCTCCCATTGCATCAAGCGCACATGTTTCGGAAGCAAAGCAGTAACCGCCTTCGGACAGTTCTCCGATGCAGAGCGGACGGAACCCGTGCGGATCGCGTGCGGCAATAAGCTTTTTGGGCGACATGATAACGAGTGAATAGGCACCCTTTATCCTGTCCATTGCGCGCGATACGGCCTCCTCAATGGAATCAGCCGTCAGCCGTTCTTTGGTAATTGTGTATGCAATGACTTCCGTGTCGGTCGTTGTGTGGAAAATAGAACCTGCAAGCTCCAGTTCCTCACGCAGTTCGGCATCGTTGACAAGGTTGCCGTTGTGTGCTATCGCCATCGTGCCCTTTATGTGGTTCACCACAAGGGGCTGGCAGTTGATGCGTTTTTCATAGCCGGTTGTGGAATAGCGGACATGCCCGACCGCCATGCTTCCCATTCCGAGTTTTGCAAGCGAATTTCCGTCAAATACCTCGTTGACAAGCCCCTCATCGCAGTGCGCGTTTATAACGCCGTCGTCGTTGACGGCAATGCCTGCGCTCTGCTGCCCGCGGTGCTGCAAAGCATAGAGTGCATAATATGCAAGCGCGGCAACGTTTTCGCGTTTTGAAGCGGCAATGCCCACAACGCCGCATTCCTCGCCGATATGTTCAAAGGTTGTTTCGTGTTCGGTTATGCTTTCCAAAATATCCATTTTGCTGTTCTCAATCCAGATAAATCATTCTGTTAATTCTCCGAGTTCCGCACAAAAGCTTACTCGCCCATCAGGCGGTGCAGGATCTCGTGATATGCGCCTTCAACATTGCCGAGGTCGCGGCGGAAACGATCCTTATCCAGTTTTTCGTGGGTTTTGCTGTCCCAGAAACGGCAGGTATCCGGCGAAATCTCGTCCGCAAGCACAATTGTGCCGTCGCTCAGTCTTCCGAATTCAAGTTTGAAATCGATAAGCTCGATGTTGACTTCCGCAAAGAATGCGGTCAAAATTTCGTTGATTTTCAGAGCGTATTTTTTTATCGTTTCAAGCTCCTCCGGCGTGCAGAGACCCATTGCAAAAACATGGCTGTCGTTAATCATGGGATCGCCCAATGCATCGTCCTTGTAGCAAAGTTCGAGAACGGTGCTTTTGAGTTTCGTGCCTTCGGGGAAACCTATGCGTTTTGCAAGCGAACCCGCCGCAACGTTGCGGACAATAACCTCAAGAGGAACGATGCGGACGGCTTTGACCGCCGTTTCCCTGTCGGAAAGCTGTTCGACAAAATGAGTCGGAATGCCTTTTTCTTCAAGCATTTTCATGAGATAGTTCGTAACGCGGTTGTTGATAACGCCCTTGCCCGCGATTGTGCCCTTCTTTTCGCCGTTAAATGCGGTTGCATCGTCCTTATAGTCAACGATATAAATACCTTCGACATCGGTTGCGTAAACCTTCTTTGCCTTGCCTTCGTAGAGCTGCTGAGTCTTTTTCATTTTTGTTCCTCCTTTTCGGTATCCGTTTGCCTTGTTTGTTATTTTTGTTGTTTGCGTTTCGCCGTTCGGTTCCGCGGTCGGAGCGGCACCGTTTTTTTTAAGTGCCGTTCGCACCGCATTCCCCGAAAAAAAGTTTGATAGCCGCATCATTACGGGCTGCGGCTATCTTTGTTTATTGTTAATCTCTGTGCTGCAATGCGGCATCCTTTTTGCGGACATCCTCCGCCATTTTTATTCTCATTGCGTCAAGCTTTTCGTGAAGTGCGGGTTCCGCAAGCGAAAGCATTTGAGCCGCAAGTATCGCAGCGTTGGCCGCACCGTCGACGGCGACCGTTGCCACGGGCACGCCCGAGGGCATCTGCACCGTTGCAAGCAGGGCATCCAGCCCGTCAAACGTTGAAGCTTTGATGGGTATGCCGATAACGGGCAGAGTTGTGTTTGCGGCAATAAAGCCCGCAAGATGCGCCGCCTTGCCCGCTGCGGCGATAATAACGCCGAAATCACGTTTATAGGCGTTTTGTGCGAATTCCGCAACATCCGCCGGGGTTCTGTGCGCGGACATAACGCGCATTTCATAGTTTATTCCGAGTTCATCGAGCTTTGCCGCACAGCCGGACACAACCGGCAGGGCGCTGTCGCGCCCCCTGATGACCGCAACACGTTTCATGCTGCCCACCTCCGTTGTTTCATGGGCTCATGGTAACAGATTTTTACCTGCAATTTCAAGGCTTTTTTGCAGATATATCAAATATGTTGCCCGATATATTTTTATCCGTTCGTTTTTGCTTTATTTGCATGGTTTTTTGCATTCCGATAAAACCGCGCCCCCCGCATTCGCGCTTGCAATAAACGGAATATAATGTTATTATTGTACGGGTAAAGCAAAACTCCGCTGCGGCAGTCTTTTCGGAAAAACCTCTGCGGAGGGAATCTTCTCAATCTCATTCTCAATCTCAACTGAGAGGCTCTGAAAGCGAGGGGTTCAAAAGCGCGGTCAGCCGGCACTTTCGGCGCGATTTTTACCCGAATCGACCGCAAAACAAAATGCTGCGCCCGCAATGCAGCATTCGATTCCGCTTACGAAACCGGAGCAAAGCTTCGGCTTTGCAAAAAGCTCCGGCTTTATACAAAAAGGAGAGTACAGATTATGAAAACATGCGCCATCGTGGGCATCAACTGGGGCGATGAGGGCAAGGGCCGAATGGTTGACCTCGTTGCGGAAGAATATGACATTGTTGTTCGTTACCAGGGCGGCAACAATGCAGGACACACCATCAAAAACGACTACGGCACATTTGCGCTGAATCTTTTGCCTTCCGGCATTTTCCGCCGTGAAAAGATGAATATTCTCGGCAACGGCACCGTTGTCGACATCCGCCACCTCTGCGGCGAAATCGAACGGCTGCACGATGCAGGCGTCTATATCTCCCCGGAAAACCTTATGATAAGCTCCCGTGCCATCATTGTTATGCCCTATCATGTTGCATTGGACGGGCTTGAAGAAGCACGCCTTTCCGACAAACCCTACGGTTCGACAAAGCGCGGCATTGCCCCCGTTTACGGCGACAAATACATGAAAAAGGGCATTATGCTCGGTGAATTGTTCGACAGGGAATACCTTATCGACCACCTTTCCGATGTTCTTGAATTCAAAAACCTTCAGATAACCCGCGTATACGGCGGCGAACCTTTCTCCCTTGAAAGCATGGTTGAATACCTCGATACCTACGGCGAGATTCTCAAGCCCTATATCGGCGACACGAGCGCATACCTGCGCAAAGCGGCTCACGAGGGCAAAAAGATCCTTTACGAAGCTCAGCTCGGCGTTCTGCGCGACATTGATTTCGGCATCTATCCTTACACATCCTCAAGCTCTCCCCTTGCGGCATACGCTCCCATCGGCTCCGGTGCGCCGGACATTCCCGTGAACCGCGTCATCGGCGTTGTGAAAGCATATTCCACCTGCGTCGGCGAAGGTCCTTTCACCGCCGAATGGTTCGGAGAAGAGGCCGAAAGGCTGCGTAAAGAGGGCGGTGAATACGGCGCCGCAACGGGACGCCCCCGCAGAGTCGGCCCCATCGACCTTGTTGCAACGCGGTACGGCGTTCAGATGCAGGGTGCAACGGAAGTCGCGCTCACAAAGCTCGACATCCTTTCCTACATGGATTCCATTCCCGTTTGCGCCGCATACGAATGCGACGGTGAAGTGACCCGCACGTTCCCCTTCCCTTCGAAACTCGGCAGGGCAAAGCCCATTTATGTTAAACTTCCCGGTTGGGGCTGCGACATTTCAAAGATTCGCACCTATGATGAGCTTCCCGAAAATGCCCGCAAATACGTTGAATACGTCGAACGCGAAATCGGCTGCCGCATAAGCTATGTTTCCGTCGGCCCGGGCAGGGAAGAGATAATTCTCCGATAAGAGGACTGCCCGAAAACTGTTGAAGGACGATTAATTTATGAAAGAATTTTACGAAAGCCCCCTTTCGAGCCGATATGCCTCGGAATACATGCTGCGCCTTTTCTCGCCGGACAAACGCTACGGCACATGGCGCAGGCTTTGGGTTGCGCTTGCCCGCGCGGAGCATCGTCTCGGTCTTCCGGTAACGGATGAACAGGTGGCGCAGCTTGAAGCGCATGTTGATGACGAAATAGACTATGCCGCCGTTGCGGAATGGGAAAAAAAGCTTCGCCACGACGTCATGGCGCATATCCATGTTTACGGCGAAAGCTGCCCCGATGCCGCCGGAATTATCCACCTCGGCGCAACAAGCTGCTATGTTACGGATAATGCGGATATCATGATTTACCGCGATGCTCTGCTGCACATCCGCAGCGAGCTTGTTTCCGTCATTGCCGCACTCTGCGATTTTGCATACAAATACCGTGCAATGCCGACTTTGGGCTACACGCATTTTCAGCCCGCTCAGCTTGTGACCGTCGGCAAACGCGCCTGCCTCTGGGCGCAGGATTTTCTGCTTGACCTTGACGAGCTGAATTTTGTTATCGACAACCTGCTGTTTCACGGCTGCCGCGGAACAACGGGCACGGACGCAAGTTTCCTCTCACTTTTTGACGGCGACGTTCAAAAGGTTCGCGAACTGAATGCAATGATCGCGGAGGAATGCGGTTTTTCAACGCTTTTCCCCGTTGCGGGGCAAACCTACCCCCGCAAATACGACAGCCGCATTCTTAACGTGCTTTCCGCAATTGCACAAAGTGCATACCGGTTTGCAAACGACATGCGGCTGCTTCAGCACCTGCGGCAGGTTGAAGAACCGTTCGAAAAAAATCAGGTCGGTTCCTCCGCAATGGCATACAAGCGCAACCCCATGCGCTGCGAGCGAATCTGTTCGCTTTCGCGCTATATCATGGCGGATGCACTGAACGCGCCGATGACGGCCTCAACACAATGGTTCGAACGCACTTTGGACGACTCAGCGAACCGCCGCATATCACTTCCGGAGGGTTTCCTCGCCTGTGACGCAGTGCTCAGGCTTATGCGCAACGTCACCGCCGGCATCCACGTCAACGAAAAAATCGTCGAACGAACCGTGCTTGAATATCTTCCCTTCATTGCCACGGAAAACCTGCTCATGAGTGCGGTCCGTAAGGGCGGCGACAGGCAGGAGCTTCACGAGGTCATCCGCACCCGCTCCATGGAAGCGACAGCACGCATGAAGGAGGGGCTGAACTGCGACCTTCTCGACAGGCTTGCGCTTGATCCCGCCTTCCCGCTGGGCAGAGAAGAGATAACCGCCGTGCTCGATCCCGCCGCATTCATCGGAATCTGCCCCGAACAGGTGGAAGAATTCGTTGCCGAAGCGCGCGCACGGATTGCCGATTGCGCCGCCGAAACAGGCGACGTAAGCATCAACGTATAACTGATAAACAACAATGACCGATGTCGCGGGGAGCCGCCTTTTTTGCAGTCTCCCCGCAAACCCGCGCCGTTCATCAACGCCGGAATACCCATGAACAACAAATACAAAATCTTGCTCGTTGAGGATGAGCCGAGCATACGCAAATATGTGAATGCACTGCTCAACGCCTCCGGCTATATCGTAATTGAAGCTGCAAACTGTGCCGAAGCCAAGCCCTGTTTTCTTTCACACACGCCCGACCTTGTTCTTCTTGACCTCGGGCTGCCCGACGGGGACGGAATGCAGCTGCTTGAGTTCATCCGCAGCCGTTCTGCCGTGCCCGTAATAGTGCTTTCCGCACGCAGCGACGAAACGGACAAGGTTGTTGCGCTTGACGGCGGTGCAAATGATTATGTTACAAAGCCTTTCGGTTCGGCCGAACTGCTTGCGCGAATGCGTTCCGCTCTCCGCACCGGGCGACAGCACGGAACAGGCGAAACGGACGGCAGGCTCTGCATCGGCGCACTCACGATCGATTGCGATGCCCGCCGCGTTTTTGCAGGCGAATCCGAAGTTCGGCTCACTCAAACGGAATACAATCTGCTGCTCCTGCTTGCGGAAAACAGCGGCCGAATGATGACGTATCAAAAGGTGATAAAGGCCGTGTGGGGCGAAGGGGTGAATGAGGCTAACATCAAAAAGCTTCAAGTGAACATAGCAAATATTAGAAAAAAATTTGCCGGTGTTTCCGTTCCTCTTCCCGGCATTCGCAACGAACTCGGCGTCGGCTACAGGCTTGACGGCTGAAACCCGACCGGCATTCGCAACGAACTTGGCGTCGGCTACAGGCTTGACGGCTGAAACCGAGTTTTCTTCCGGTTTTTCGCGTTTTTCGAAATATATCTGTTTGGAACGCTCTTTTCCTATTGACAAAAAGGGTGAAAAAAAGATATACTGAACTATGAAGATAGAGGCGCAGAAGTCGAGGTAAGCTTTCGCAAAACGGGCGGTTCCGGCGAAAGGCTGAATGCGGCTCTTGCCGAAAGTGCGGCGGGGAATCCGCTTCCCCCGTGCTTGGGCGCAGCAGCTCAGTGCGCTGCGACTGTCATCGCGGGTCGTTTTCGGCTTGGGTACTGATGATGCGCTATTCACGCGGGGTTTTCTGCGTTGATGGTGCTTTTTTTGTTTTTTGCCCGAAAAGCCCGTTTTTTGCAAAAATTATACCACGGAGGAACATAAAATGGAACAAAAAATCACATCCACCATTCGCCTTCGCATGAGCTCTCAGGATGCTCATTACGGCGGAAATCTTGTTGACGGCGCACACATGCTTGCCCTTTTCGGCGACGTTGCAACCGAACTTCTCATCAAGTGCGACGGCGATGAAGGCCTATTCAAAGCATATGACATGGTCGAATTCATAGCACCCGTCTATGCCGGCGACTATATCGAAGCATACGGCGAAATCACCCATATCGGCAACAGCTCCCGCAAGATGAGCTTTGAAGCACGCAAGGTTATTGTTCCGCGCACCGATATTAACGACTCCGCATGCGATTTCCTTGAGGAACCCATCGTTGTTTGCAGAGCAACGGGAACCTGCGTGGTGCCCATAGACAAACAGCGCAAATAAATTGCACTGTTTGTCATTGGCAGAAAGTCCTTGCCTTTCTGCGATGCGGAAGATACAGACAAACAGCGCAAATAAATTGCACTGTTTGTCATTGGCAGAAAGTCTTTGCCTTTCTGCAATGCGGTAAAACAG